>Ga0308164_10001593_pt1 | contig 25869 bp, 26 predicted proteins | sample PhyTR2_FD_201031 | JGI IMG/M metagenome (GOLD analysis project Ga0308164, IMG submission 201031) | Phyllosphere microbial communities from UC Gill Tract Community Farm, Albany, California, United States - DLSLT.R2 | ecosystem: Host-associated > Plants > Phyllosphere > Unclassified | place: USA... | reverse complement strand
GGCTGCAAAGCTGGCAGAAGACGGTGTGACGGATGTCACCATCGTTCCCGTATTTTTAGGGCAGGGCGGACATGTCTTGCGAGATTTGCCCATCATCCTTGAAGATTTGCGCAGCACATATCCGAAAATGACGTTTCGTGTAGCGACTGCTGTAGGTGAAGATGCCAGCGTACAGGATGCGATGGCAGCTTATTGTCTGCGGGCGTTTTCCGCGCCGTAACGCTTATGTGTGGCGCAAGGCCATGGCATCGCCAATCATGACCAGCACTGGTCCTTTTCTTTCTCCCAGCCCTTGTTCCAGATCGCGTAGCTGCATGCGGGTGATCGACTGATCGGGCAAGCTGCAGTTTTCCACAATGATGACAGGTAGATCAAGCGATCGCCCTTGTGCGATCAGCTTTTTGGCTGTTGCGACGGCTTCCCGTCCACCCATGTATTGAATCAGCGTATCGCTATCAGGCATCGACAATTCATCGGCATGCTGCGGGGCAGTTGCGGAAGTGAAAAGGGCGATACTGCGGGCCACGCCACGTTTGGTTAGTGGCTGCTGCGTTGCGGCTGCGGCTGCAAAGGCGGTCGTGATGCCGGGCACGATTTCTACTTCGATGCCGAGCGACTCCAAGGCCTGCAATTCTTCATCCGCACGACCAAACAGCATGGGGTCGCCGCCTTTGAGGCGCACGATGGTTTGGAATTTTTTTGCACAGTCGACCAGCAACTGATTGATGGCAATCTGTGCAGTGGAGCGTTGTCCGCTGCGTTTGCCGACGGGAATTTTCTCGGCTTGCGGAGCCAAAGCCAGCATCTCGTCCGTGACCAAGGCATCATGAAGAACGACATCGGCTTGCGCGAGAATGTTTGCACCGCGCACCGTGATCAGATCGACGGCGCCAGGGCCGGCGCCGACCAGATAGACCTTGCCGTAGTGTGGAGCAGACTGCGACATGGTCTTATCTGTATGGATCTGAATTGATAGAGTTGGGATTACAGACGGATCATGCCGGCAGCAACCGTCTGATGCGTGACTTCATCGATCAGGATGAATGCGCCGGTCGAGCGGCTGGCATCATAGGCATCTGCTGCCAGTGGCTGCTGAACGTTCAGCGTTACCGAAGCAATACCGTTCAGTTTCACTTCATCAGCAGCGCGCTTTTCCTGCGTGTTGATGTCCAGCAGCGATTCGATCTTGGTAATGCGGGCGGCAACTTGACGGGTGGTGTGCTTGAGCCAGTACTTGCGGCGCACATCAAGCGGCTCTTCCGACAGCCAGCAGATATCGGCATTGACGGTTTTGAGCAGCGTTGCAGGACGTTCGGCTTCTACCAGCATGTCGCCGCGCGAAATATCGACATACTCATCTAGCAGGATCGTGACCGATTGTCCGGCTACAGCCTGATTCAGCGAGCCATCCAGTGTTTGAATATCCTTGACCGTGGCGGATTGACCGCTAGGCTGCACAACGATCTTGTCGCCTTTGCTGATCTTGCCGGCTTCTACGCGGCCCATGTAACCACGGAAATCGTTGGCTTCATGTCCGTTGTGACGCGCAACCAGTTGTACTGGAAAGCGGAACGGTTCGTCATGCGATTCATCGTAGACGCTGATCGATTCCAGTAACTCGATCAGGGTCGGACCTTGATACCAGTTCAGTTTTTCGCCACGAATAACGACATTGTCACCAGCCAGCGCCGACAGTGGAATCGGATGCACGCCTTTCAGCCCCAGTGTCCTGGCAAACTCTGCATAGGCAGCGACGATGCGGTCATACACAGTCTGATCGTAATCGACCAGATCCATCTTGTTGACAGCAACGATCACGTGTTCGATCTGCAACAGATGTGCGATGGTCGAATGGCGCTTGGTCTGGATCAACAGTTCAACGCTGCCATCGTCATTGAGCTTGACCTTGGAGACGTCAATCAGAATGATCACCGCATCAGCGGTCGATGCACCTGTGACCATATTGCGTGTGTACTGTTCGTGGCCTGGCGTATCGGCAATGATGAACTTGCGTTTCGGCGTGGCGAAGTAACGATAAGCCACGTCGATCGTGATGCCTTGTTCACGTTCCGCTTCGAGACCATCGGTCAGCAACGACAGGTCGATGGTGTCACCCACGGTGCGCTTGTGCTTGGCACGCGACATCGCATCGAGCTGGTCGGCAAAGATGCCTTTGCTGTCGAACAGCAGGCGGCCGATCAGGGTGCTCTTGCCATCGTCGACCGAGCCGGCGGTAATGAAGCGGAGCAGGCCGCGTTCTGCTGATTGGGTATCTGCCACGGCAACGTTCAATTGGGCGCTCATCAGAAATATCCTTCTTTTTTACGTTTTTCCATCGACGCTTCGGACGTTTGATCGTCCATGCGGGTTGCGCCGCGTTCGGTGATCTGGGTGACGGCCGTCTCGGCGATAATCGCATCGACGCTGTCTGCGTCGGATGAGACAGGACAGGTGCAGGAGATGTCACCGACAGTACGGAAGCGGACTACTTGCGTTTCCACCGTTTCGCCATCCTTGGCGGGTGTCAGCGGTGTCAGCGGTACCAGAAGGCCGTTACGCGGAATCACTTGGCGTTCGTGCGCAAAGTAGATCGATGGCAGCTCGAGCTTTTCGCGGGCGATGTATTGCCAGACGTCGAGTTCGGTCCAGTTCGAGATCGGGAATACGCGCATGTTTTCACCCGGATGGACGCGCGTGTTGTACAGATCCCAGAGCTCAGGACGCTGTGCTTTTGGGTTCCACTGACCGAATTCATCACGGAAGGAAAAGATGCGTTCCTTGGCACGCGCTTTTTCTTCATCGCGACGTGCGCCACCGATACAGGCGTCGAATTTGTGTTCGGCGATGGTTTCCAGCAGGGTGACTGCTTGCGCGGCATTACGCGAATCGGTTTGTGGATTGCGCAGGCGGACGGTGCCGCGCTTGATTGAGTCTTCCACCGAGCCGACGATCAGGCGTTCGCCGAGTTCTGCTGCACGCTTGTCGCGGAAGGCGATCACTTCATCGAAGTTGTGGCCGGTATCGATATGCACAAGCGGGAAGGGAAATTTGCCGGGACGGAAGGCCTTCTCCGCCAGACGCAACATGACGACCGAGTCCTTGCCGCCGGAGAACAGCAGGGCAGGATTGCTGCATTCGGCAGCCACCTCGCGCATGATGTGAATGGCTTCCGACTCCAGCCAGTCCAGATGTTTGTTGCTGGCGGCATCGAGGAATAATTTATCAACTGCTGTGTTCATAGAGTTCTCAAGCGTTGGGTTGAATACGGTAAAAGTGAAGCCGAGCGGTCACGCTGGTGTGGCAGCCGATTTGATGCGAACCAGTTTGCCATCGACCACGTGCAGGCCGCATTCCTTGGATTCCGGGTTTTCCCACCACCAGCGGCCGGCACGCACATCTTCGCCAGGCTGAATCGCACGCGTGCACGGCTCGCACCCGATCGATGGATAACCGCGATCGTGCAACTGGTTGTAAGGCACGTCCTTGCTGCGGATGTAATGCCAGACGTCTTCTTCCGACCAGTCCGCCAGCGGATTGAACTTGACCATGTCATGCGCCTCGTCCTGCTCCTGCACATCCAGTGCGGCACGCGTGGTCGATTGCGCGCGACGCTGGCCGGTCACCCAGGCACGTTGTCCTTGCAGGGCACGATTGAGTGGCTCGACCTTGCGGATGCGGCAGCATTCCTTGCGCATGTCGACGCTTTCATAGAAAGCGTTCAGCCCATGCAGCTTGACGTACTGTTCGACGGCTTCCGGCTGCGGACGATAGAGCGCGACGTCGTAGCCGTAGATTTCCTTGATACGGTCCAACACATGCAAGGTTTCTGCATGCAGGCGACCGGTTTCCAGCGTGAAGATGCCAATATCCAGTTTGTCGCGCAGGATCATGTCGGTCAGCACCATGTCTTCTGCGGCCAGGCTGGAGGCAAACACGGCAGGCGTGAACTGTTCGGCCACACGCTGTAATGTCTCGCGTGTTTTCTCGACCAGTTCTGCGAATGCGAGCTCGTTCATTTTGCTGCGGCTGCCTGACGATCGACGCGGCGGAACAATGGAGACTTCTTGTCCCACGAGGTTTGATAGCTTTCGGAAAAATCGCTGAGGCCCTTGATGGCGTCATTGACATCGCGATCGGCACGCACGGCAAATGAGTTGAAGCCGACACGCTGCATGTAGAACAACTGGTCGCGCAACACGTCACCGAAGGCACGCAGTTCACCCTCATAACCGTGACGTGCGCGCAGGTTGAACGCGATCGAATAGCCGCGACCGTCGGCAAATTTCGGGAATTCGACAGCGATCATCTTCAGCTTGGCGACGTCATCCTTCAATGCTTCCGGACGCTCATCGCTTGCGAACCAGACGCCGATATCGTCACGCTGCGACAGCGCGGCATGTTGTGCCTGCCAGACGCTCAGCGGCACGATGGTTTTGCCAGCAGGCACAGCCACTGATTCCGGCTTGTCGCCAGCTTGTGCTTCTACGCCTTCAGCTGCTTCAACTTCCGGTTTCAAACGGAGCAGGTTCCAGTCATCTTCACCGATGACAGCGCGGTCCTTGATGAGGTTATGCATATGCGTTTTCTCCAGCTTCTTCTACCTTGATCGGTGTGGCGTACACGTGTTCCTTGAACGGTGCCACGCCGACACGACGAACGGTGTCGATGAATTTTTCGTCTTCGATGCGATCACGTACATAGACCTGCAATACGCGTTCGATTACGGTTGGCATCTGCACGGCAGAGAACGATGGGCCGATGATCTTGCCGATCGACGATTCGTTACCTTGTGCACCGCCGAGCGAGACCTGATACCACTCACTGCCATCTTTATCGACACCGAGGATGCCGATGTTGCCGACGTGATGGTGACCGCATGCGTTGATGCAACCAGAAATATTGAGTTCGATATCGCCGATGTCGTGCTGGAAGTCGAGGTCTTCAAAACGTTGCGCAATCGCGCCCGCGATCGGAATCGACTTGGCGTTGGCCAGTGCACAGAAGTCGCCGCCAGGGCAGCAGATCATGTCGGTCAGCAAGCCGATATTCGGCGTTGCCAAACCTTGCTCTTTGGCCTGTTGCCAGACTTCATAGAGATCGGACACCTTGACGTCGGACAGCACGACGTTCTGCTCGTGCGTCACGCGCAGTTCGCCGAAACTGTATTTATCAGCAATGTCTGCCATGAAATCCAGCTGCACATCGGTTGCATCGCCTGGCGGCACACCTGGTTTTTTGACCGACAGCACGACGGCAGCGTAGCCCGGGACCTTGTGCGATTTCACATTGCGCTTGAGCCAGTTGCCAAAGGCCTTGTCTTCCGCTTTCTTGAGTTCGAAAGCCGTATCTGTGACCGGCAATTTTTCGTAGGCAGGCAAGGTGAAATAAGCGGCGACACGGCTCAGCTCTTCCTGCGTGATGGTGCCTGGGCCATCTTTCAGATGCGCCCATTCCTCTTCGACCTGACGACGATATTCATCGATGCCAATTGCTTTCACAAGGATCTTGATGCGCGCTTTGTAGATGTTGTCGCGACGGCCATACTGGTTGTACACACGCAGGATGGACTCGATGTACGTCATGATGTGCTGCCAAGGCAGGAACTCGCAGATCACACTGCCGATGATCGGGGTACGGCCCATGCCGCCGCCAACCATCACACGGAAACCAACTTCGCCTTGCTCATTCTTGATGACGTGCAGACCAATATCGTGGATCGCGGTTGCAGCGCGATCTTCAACCGCGCCATTGATGGCGATCTTGAACTTGCGCGGCAGATAGGCAAATTCCGGATGGAAGGTGCTCCATTCACGAATGATCTCCGCGTATGGGCGCGGATCAATGATTTCGTCGGCAGCAATGCCGGCGTATTCGTCGGAGGTCGTGTTACGCACACAGTTGCCCGAGGTCTGGATCGCATGCATTTCGACCTTGGCGAGTTCTTCCAGAATCTCTGGTGAATCTTCCAGATTGATCCAGTTGAACTGAATGTTCTGACGCGTCGTGAAGTGGCCGTAGCCGCGGTCATACTTGCGCGCAATATGCGCAAAGGTGCGCATCTGTGCCGACGAAAGCAAGCCGTATGGCACGGCGATGCGCAACATGTAGGCATGACGTTGCAGATACAGGCCGTTCTGCAGACGCAAGATACGGAACTCGTCTTCGAGGAGTTCTCCGGACAAACGTCGACGGACTTGATCGCGGTACTGTGCGATACGCTCCTTGACGATCTGATGGTCGTATTGATCGTAGCGATACATCTTCGTTTCCTTAATAGACTAACTTGACGGCGACAGTGGTCAGAACACTGGCCAGCAGAACACGCAAAAATTTTTCCGGTATGGCACGCGACACCAGCGAGCCCAGCGTGATACCAGGAATGGAGCCCAGCAGCAGCGCGGTCAGCAATTCCCAGTTGATCGATCCGAGCCACCAGTGACCGAGCGCGGCAATTGCCGTCAGCGGCACGGCGTAGGCAATGTCGGTACCGGCAATTTCGGCCGGCGACAGGCGGGGATACAGCAATACCAGAATGGTGGCGCCAATTGCTCCGGCGCCAATAGACGAGATTGTAACCAATGTCCCTAATATCAACCCGGAAATAATCGTCGCCGCGATCAGCTTGTTACCTTGCAACTGACGCTCGGGCCGTGCGTTCACCCAGTTCTGTATATGACGCCGAAAAATCAGGGCAATTACCGTCAACATGACGGAGCCCGCGATCGAATAGCGGATAATGTGGCCAATCTCGTCGCCCAGCCCGCCAAAATACTTTAAGGCCAGCGTGGTCAAAACCGCAGCAGGCAAGGCGCCGATACACAGGTTACGGACGATGTCCCAATGCACATTGCCCTTATAGCGGTGTGCAAACGTGCCAGCCACCTTGGTGGCAGAGGCAAAGGCCAGATCGGTGCCGACCGCGACTGTCGGATGCACGCCAAACATCAAAGTAAGCAGGGGCGTCATCAGGGAGCCGCCGCCGACACCGGTCAATCCGACCAGTAACCCGACCGCAAAACCCGACAACATATAAGTTACAGACATAAGACCCCAGACATAAGAGGGTGAATAGTAATAAACTTGTGCCTTATGCCAAACTACTTCCTGATTATTTGCTTATATTCTTTTTTGATATAAGTAAAAATGAAAAATGATTGAAAGCGCATCGATGCTCTTATATAGGCATACCAAGGGGACTCCATGAATCTCCATCAACTCCGTTTTGTGCGTGAAGCGGTCCGCCAGAATTTCAACCTGACAGAAGCCGCCAAAGCCCTTTTCACCTCGCAGCCAGGGGTATCCAAGGCGATTATCGAGCTTGAGGAAGAGCTGGGCGTCGACATTTTCTCGCGTCACGGCAAGCGTATCCGCGGGCTGACCGAGCCTGGGCGTGCGGTCCTCAAGTCGGTTGAAGTGATCATGCAGGAGATCGACGGCCTCAAGCGTATCGGTAACGAATTCGCGGCACATGACAGTGGTAGTTTCACAATTGCAACAACACACACGCAGGCGCGGTATACCCTGCCTTTAGTGGTGCAGGCGTTTACGCAGAAATTCCCCAAAGTCCGCTTGTCATTATTGCAAGGAAATCCCAAGCAAGTCGCCGAGATGGTCTTGCTGGATCAGGCTGATCTGGCGATTGCAACGGAATCCATCGCCAATATCGATGGGTTGATTTCGATGCCGTGTTATCAGTGGGAGCACCAGATCGTGGTGCCGCCGGATCATCCCTTGCTCAAATCGCGCAGCGTCACCCTGGAAGAACTGGCCGAGTATCCGCTGATTACCTACGACAGTGCATTTACCGGTCGCAACAAGATCGATCATGCATTCAGCCTGCGCAATATCAAGCCGGATGTGTTGCTGGAAGCGATCGACGCCGATGTGATCAAGACTTACGTCGAACTGGGGCTGGGCGTGGGTATTATTGCCGGCATGGCCTTCGATCAGGAGCGTGACCGTAATCTGCGCGCCATTTCGGCCGGACATTTGTTTGGCACTAATGTGTCGCGTCTGGCACTCAAGCAGGGCGCTTATTTACGCGGCTACGTCTTTACCTTTATCGAACTGCTGGCACCGACGCTGAATCGCAAGCTCGTCGAACAATTGCTGAGCGGCGAAAAGGATATGTATGAACTATAGGATTTGCAAAACCGCATGAAAAACGCCGTATTAACCGACATGGCTGCGTATTACGCGCAGCGCGACAATTTTGATGAAGAAGACATCGAGAATCCGAATGGCATGGATGCGCTCGATGAAATCATGGACACCCTGCGCGAGCAGATGGCCGGCCAGCGTGTGCTGGAGCTGGCGTGTGGTGATGGTTACTGGACCGATGAGCTGGCCGAGTACGCTGAGTATGTTTTGGCTACCGACATCAACGCCAATTTGCTGGAAATGGCGAAGACGCGCGAGCTGGCGGAAGACGTGGTGGAGTTTGCCGTAGCCGATGCGATGGACCCGCAGGTGACGGGCGAATTTACCGCCTGTTTTGCCGGATTCTGGTGGTCGCACGTCAGACGGCAGGATCAGGCCGATGTCATCGGCCGTCTGCGTAAAGTGATTGGCAAGGATGGTCTGTTGATACTGGTCGATAACTCGTGGGTAGAAGGCGAGACCACGATTGCACGGACCGACCTTGACGGTAATACGTATCAGATTCATGCCATGCCCAATGGCGATCGCTACGAGATTCTCAAGAATTATCCGGCCGACAGTGCCTTGCGCAAACGCCTGAGTCCGTTGTTGCGGGACATGCGCATTCGTCGTTACGACCATTACTGGATGCTGACCGGACGTCTGCGTTAATGCAGTACTACAGGAGCGCACAATGAGATCGACCAGAGCAGCCAGCGCGGTTGAAAGACTCAAGGAACGTACGGGTAATGATGCTTATGCCATGGCCCGCAATGCGGACGAGACGTTTCAGTTGATCGACCGCTCTGGCGCAGAGCCGGCATTTGTTGGAGAGCGTCTGCCGCTGGATGAGTTTGTCGCTTTCGTTAAAACACTCGGTCCGCAGGTCGTTCGTCGGCAGACCAAGTCCGACATTGCTTTTGAAAAGCAACTCGTCAAAAAGAAATAGCCTCGTTCTGTTTGTGATCCATGACATCCGACACCGATCAAGCGTTCGATAGCATCAGTCTGGATGATGGCAGCGATGCCTGCGTCCTGATGCTGCTTGCCTATCAAGTCTGGGATCAGCCGCAGTTGCTGCTTCTGCAGGACAGAATCAACCTCTGCCTGCAGGCGATCGAAAGCGGTGACATCACGCTTGCGCATCCCGGTTCACGCGGACGTGAGTTCATCATTGACCTTCGCACCATCTATGCGCCGGATGCGGCCACGTTCGCATTTCTCACGCAGGCGCAAACCATTCTTGAAGAGGCAGGTCATCATTTGCGTTTTGGGCCGCTCGGTTCCAGCTACGTGCAGCCGGTTGACTAATGGTCTGGCTGGTCAATTCTTAACATTCCCGTTTTTCCGTATTTAACAGTGCAATGCACTTTGTAATGAAAAGTATCGAAGATCGGGTATCCTTGCTGCCGGGACAACCGGATTGCATGGAAAACAGAGGTGTCGTCAGACCCGATGATGCAGTCCTGTTGCGGTTCATTTGTATAAAGAGGAGTCCGAGATGAGACAACTTTCGCGCGGTAGCAAATTCCTGTTGGGTGTTTTCGCTGCAGCTACCTTGTCGGCCAGCGCTTTTGCGCAATCGTGGCCAAATTCCACCGTTACTGTCGTGGTGCCATGGCCACCAGGCGGTCCGTCCGATATCGCAGCACGTCCGATCGCCAAGCGTTTGACTGAAGACCTGAAACAGTCCTTCGTCATTGACAATCGTGGGGGTGGCGGCGGCAACATCGGCAGTGCGGCCGTAGCGCGCGCTGCAGCAGATGGCAACACCTTGCTGATCACGTCGAGCGCACCGATCGTAATCAACCCAAGCCTCTACAAAAAGATGCCGTTCGATCCATCCAAGGATCTGGTCCCGATCACCAACCTGCTGCGTGTACCGCTGGTTCTGGTTGCGCATCCATCGGTGCCTGCCAACAACCTTAAAGAATTGATGGCTTACATCAAGGATCAAAAAGGTCAGTTCTCGTACGCATCGGCAGGCTCGGGTACGCCACAGCACATGACGGGCGAACTGTTCCGCAGCGTCACCAAGCTGGAAATGGCGCACATCCCTTACAAAGGTTCGGCTCCTGCCATCTCCGATCTGCTGGGTGGCCACGTGCCAGTCATGTTCGACAGCATGATCGCGATCATGCCGCACATCAAGAGTGGCAAGGTCAAAGTGATCGCCGTGTCGAGCGACAAGCGTTCGCCATTGCTGCCAGACGTACCAACCTTTGCTGAATCGGGTCTGCCTGCAGTCGTGTCGTACGCCTGGTACGGTTTCTTTGCGCCACATGGCACACCAAAACCAATCATCGACAAGATCAATGCTGAAACCCAGAAGATCATGAAGCAACCAGATTTCCAGAAGATTCTGGCTGATACCGGTTCCGACTACGTTGGGGACAGCCCTGAGAACTTTGCCAAGTTCGTCAAGGAAGAGTCGATCAAATGGTCGAAAGTCGTCAAAGAAAGTGGTGCAACGGTCGATTAAGTCAGACCGGTACGCAAACAAAAAGCCCGTGCACTGCACGGGCTTTTTTTATTTCTGCTTGATTTCCGCTTATCGTGTTCAGCTCAGCGTTGCAATCACAGGCGCATGATCGGATGGCTGTTCCCATTTACGCGGTACCTTGTCGATCACGCATTCAGTGCAACGCGCGGCCAGCGGTTGCGTCAACAGAATGTGATCGATGCGCAGACCGGCATTACGACGGAAGCCCATCTGGCGATAGTCCCACCAGCTGAAGAGTTTTTCCGGCTGTTCAAACATGCGGAAGGCATCTTTCATGTCCAGTCCCAACAGGTCGCGGAAGGCATTGCGTTCTGGTTCCGACACATGCGTCATGCCGACCCACGCCGCAGGATCGTGGACGTCGCGATCTTCCGGCGCAATGTTGTAGTCACCCAGGATAGCGAGTTGCGGGTACTTGGTAATTTCAGCTTTCACCCATTCCTGCAGCGACTTCAACCAGCTCATCTTGTAGACGAATTTGTCGGAATCGAGCGACTGACCGTTGGGAATATAAACGCAGATGATGCGCATGCCTTCAATGGTGGCGGCGATGATGCGCTGATGCGTGTCTTCAAACAGCGGATTGTTCTTGACCACATCGGTCATCGGATGGCGCGACAGGATGGCAACCCCGTTGTATGTCTTCTGGCCTGAGAACGCGACGTGGTAACCCGCAGCTTCGATCTCGGCAACCGGAAACTTCTCATCGACCATTTTGAGTTCCTGCAGGCAGAGCACATCGACCGGATTGTCTTCCAGCCATTTGAGGACATGCGGCAGGCGGACTTTGAGGGAATTGACGTTCCAGGTGGCGAGTTTCATTTGGGGGCGAAGGTAAGCACAAAGGCGCTCATTGTATGACGGCGGAGAGTCGCTTGTGATGTGGGAGTGTGGGAAGCCCTCTTTAGACGGGGATAACCGCTTGCATAAAGAGGTTGTCAGCTTGCCCAAAACAGGCGCATGGCGTAGAATTCTTGCACCATTTTCGTCTCGCGTGACTGGCGAATTCGACCGATCTTCGTTCTTTATGCAAGGATCGTGTCGCAAGGTGGGCTTATCCACCGTGAAGCGTGAGATTTCTTTGCCGTGCGCCTGGGTAGCCCGAATGGAATGTCAGGTTGAGGCTGCCCGCGCGTTTATTGGCGTCTTTTCCTCCCGGCTTTTGTAGTTGCAGTATCGGCAGCCTGTTGATGTTGTCGATGGACGAGGCAATCGTCTTTGCTCTTGAACCCTTTCTCATTGGAGTGATGCATGTTTTCGAAAGACCAGACTCTCGCCAAGACCGATCCAGATCTGTGGTCGGCGATCCAGAAGGAAAATACCCGTCAGCAGCAGCATATCGAACTGATCGCGTCCGAGAACTACACGTCGCCGGCAGTCATGGAGGCGCAAGGTTCGCAACTGACAAACAAGTATGCAGAAGGGTATCCGGGCAAGCGTTACTACGGCGGTTGCGAATATGTCGACATCGTTGAGTCGCTGGCTATCGAGCGCCTGAAAAAGCTGTACGGTGCCGAATGTGCCAACGTGCAGCCGAACTCCGGTTCGCAAGCTAATCAAGGCGTCTTCCTGGCTGTTCTGAAACCGGGCGACACCATCATGGGCATGTCGCTGGCAGAAGGCGGTCACCTGACGCACGGCATGGCACTCAATATGTCGGGCAAGTGGTTCAACGTCGTTTCCTATGGCCTGAACGAGAAAGAAGAGCTCGACTACGACGCGATGGAACGTCTGGCGCGTGAGCACAAGCCAAAGCTGATCATTGCGGGCGCGTCGGCATACGCGCTGCGTATCGATTTCGAACGCTTCGCCAAAGTCGCCAAGGAAATCGGCGCTTACTTCATGGTCGACATGGCGCACTACGCCGGTCTGATCGCTGCAGGTGAATATCCAAATCCTGTGCCGCACGCCGACTTCGTGACCTCGACCACGCACAAATCGCTGCGCGGTCCACGTGGTGGCTTCATCCTGATGAAGGCAGAGCACGAAAAAATCATCAATTCTGCGATCTTCCCAGGCCTGCAGGGCGGTCCGTTGATGCACGTGATTGCTGGCAAGGCAACCGCCTTCCAGGAAGCGCTGCAGCCAGAATTCAAGACCTATCAACAGCAGGTTGTGAAGAACGCTGATGCGTTGGCTAAGGCACTGATTGCACGCGGTTTGCGCATTGTGTCGAACCGTACCGAATCGCACGTGATGTTGGTCGATCTGCGTGCCAAGAAAATCACCGGCAAGGATGCGGAAGCATTGCTGGGTTCGGCGCACATCACCTGCAACAAAAACGCGATCCCGAACGATCCGGAGAAGCCGTTCGTTACCTCGGGTGTTCGTCTGGGCAGCCCAGCCATGACCACGCGTGGTTTCAAGGAAGCGGAAGCGACCAAGGTCGGCAATCTGATCGCTGACGTACTGGATAATCCGAACGATGCTGCGACCATTGAACGCGTGAAAGCGGAAGTCAAGAAATTGACCGATGCCTTCCCGGTTTACGGTTAAGTATCGCAGTCAGGTTGCGCTTGCGTTTTAATGCGTCAGATAGTTGGCGCATGCAGTTGGGTTGAAGGTTGCGAATGGCCTTGTCCGTCAAATCGGGCAAGGCCATTTTGGGATGTTGGCAGTGGCGCCTTGCGGAAGATTGCAGGCTTGATTCAAGATGTGACGATGTTCGGATGCACCGCAGATGAGATGTCCTTTTTGCCAGTACGAAGATACCCAGGTCCTTGATACACGTGTGTCGGAGGAGGGTGACAGCATTCGCCGCCGGCGTCGTTGCGTTGCCTGCGACAAGCGCTTTACCACCTACGAGCGTATCGAGCTTGCGATGCCGTCCATCGTCAAGAAGAACGGCAGCCGAACCGAGTTCGATCAGAAAAAATTACAGGGCAGTCTGCAGCTGGCCTTGCGTAAGCGCCCGGTTTCGGCGGAGGCAGTCGATGCTGCGATTCATCGCATCGAACAGAAGCTCTTATCCAGCGGGCAGCGTGAAGTCATGTCTGGACAGATCGGCGAGCTGGTGATGAACGAATTGCAGAAGCTGGACAAGATCGCCTACATTCGCTTTGCTTCGGTCTATAAAAGCTTTGAAGACGTCGCAGAGTTTCAGGATGCGATTGCGGAAATCGGGCGCGAGCGAAAAACGCCCAAGATCAAAAACTAAAAAAAACGGCATGCAACAGCATGCCGTTTTTTATTGCCGTCATTTTCTGTTCAGGGTTGTTCTTCCTGCGCCGTCGCACGTTTCTTTTTCTCCAGCAGCGGGCGTATGGGTTCTCCCGACCACAGCGATGAGCGTAACGCTTGCCGATCGTTGTTTACTGCATCGCCAACAATGCGGCTCACCATACGCGCAGCATCGAAGGGCGCATTGACCTTCTGATCGTTATCCATATAACAGAACACATCACGCGGTACATGCGTCTTTGCAGGCGCGCCGATTCGTTGTGCATCATGCGGCTCATGACCTTTCGCCCAAATCTTGATGCGATCGGCCCACCGATCCAGCGAGGCATCTGCATATTCGCCGTCATACAGAATTTCTGCGCCGTGCAAACGCAGGTAAACAAAATCGGAAGTTACGTCTTCGGCGTAAGGCCATTCTCCGGGGGAGTCGGAGCCGACCAGCGCGGCATTGTAATGTCGCAGCATGTCGGCAAAGGCAGGCGTGCAAAAGCTGCGGTTACGAATCTCAATGGCATGTCGTAATGGTCGCTCGCGATCGACCTGCAGGCAGGCATCACGCACATGATGATCGTGCCCCTGAGCGAAGTGCGCAGCTTTCCCAGTGTCTGCAGGCAGCCATTTAAGAAAGCGTTCGAACAGCGCTTCGTCAAAGCGCAGGCTGGGCGGAAATTGCCAGAGGATGGGACCCAACTTGCCACGCAGATTGAAAAGACCGGACGCCATGAAGTTGGCGATTGCCGTTTCGCATTCATCGCCACGCAGGCGCAAGACGTGGGTTACATAACGCGGTGCTTTGACACTAAACATGAAATTGTCGGGCGTGGCGTCGTGCCATGCCTGATAACTCTTCGGGGTTTGCAGTGCGTAATGGGAGCCGTTGATCTCGATCGTCGACAGTGCACGCGATGCGAATGCCAATTCGTTGGCCTGTACGAGTTGTGGCGGGTAGAAATTGTCGCGCCAGCCGGCATAGCGCCATCCTGAAATTCCGATTCGAATCGCCATCTCGTGCTCCTCGTTTTTATCATTTCTACGGTGATGGGATGCCGAATCGACAAGATTCGTTCCATGTTGCAGATGCGTATTAAGTAGTCTCCACATTCCAGCATTTCGACCTAGACAAACAAAAAAAGCCTGCTATATTGCTGTCTATGCAGTATTTAAATAATGAAATATTGATGAGGCAGTGATATGTCTGGTTTGGAAAAAATGTTCCCTTCAGGAAGTTGGTGCATCGAGGAGAGCGTGGGCTATCTGCTGGCGCGCGCGCGTGCGCGGCTCGCCAAAGCGATCGATGCGGAATTGGCGCCCTATGACATTACTGTGTCGCAGGGCGGTGTGGTGTTGATGCTGTCCACTGGACGCTATGCAACGGCAGCCGATCTGGTGCGCGACATGTATGTCGACTCTGCATCCATGACACGCATGCTCGACCGTCTGGAAAAACGCGGATTGATCCAGCGCTTGCCAAGTGCGACGGACCGACGCGTGATCAATCTGCAGCTCACCGAAGACGGTGTCGAACTCGCGGAGCGTTTGCCAGCTTTGTACAGCAACGTGATGGATCGCCATCTCCACGATTTCAGCAAGGATGATGTCGGTACCTTAAAAATTTTGTTACGCAAATTGCTCGATGCAGAAGTGCCGGGCGAAGTCGGTCGCAAAGGTGCGCAGTCGTCCGATAAGGAGGGCGCATGATGAACACATTCAAATTTGCACGCGTGATGCTTGCCACCAGTTGTGCTGTGGTGCTGCTGAGCTCCTGCGCAAGTTACAAGGGCATCGAAACAAGCGGTACGCTGAATCAGCCACAAAGCTATGCGGCTACGCAATCCCTGCCGGGTGAACATGGCCAATGGCCTGACACGGCGTGGGGCCAAACGATTGGCGGGGTGCCGCTGCAGTCACTGGTGGACGAAGCCGTGGCCGGCAATCCGAATCTGCAGGTGGCTGCCGCGCGTGTTGCTGCTGCCAAGGCGGCTGCACAAGTCGCGCGCAGCAACAGCGAGATCAAGGGCAGTGCATCGTTTCAAGGTACGTATCAGCGCTATACCGAAAACGGTCTGGTGCCAGCGCCATTGGCAGGTACCTACGATTCCGACAACAGCCTGACGCTCAATTTCTCCTACGACCTCGATTTCTGGGGGCGGCATGCAGCGGAATTCCGCAGCGCCATTTCACAAGACAAAGCTGCGCAGGCAGAGCAATACAACGCGCGCTTGATGATTTCCACGGCGGTCGCACGTGGCTGGATTCAGCTCGGCCATATCTATGCGCAACGTGATTTGAACCAGCTGCAACTGGACACGGCCGAAAAGCTGAAATCTTTGACGCAAATGCGTTATCGCGTGGGGCTCGAAGATGCATCGAACACGCAGACAGTCGAACAGTCGCTTGCATTTTTGCGCGCGCAACAGTCTTCACTCGATGAAGCCATTGGCCTGACCCGCAATCAACTCGCTGCGCTGATGGGCAAGGGCCCGGATCGCGGGCTGCAGATCGCACGACCTGTATTGCCGACAGAATCTGCCGTTACCTTGCCGGATCAATTGCCGCTGGCCTTGCTCGGCCGTCGTCCTGATCTGGTTGCCGCACGCTGGCGCGTAGAGGCTGCGCAAGGCGGTATCGATGCCAGCAAGGCTGCGTTCTATCCCAACATCAATCTGACCGCCTTTGCCGGCTTTTCCAGCCTGGGTTTGAGCAACCTGCTGGAAAGCGGTAGCCGCATCGCCGGCATTGGCCCTGCGATTACCTTGCCGATTCTTTCCAGCGGCGCCTTGCGCGGCGGACTCAAGCAGCAGGTTGCCAATTACGACGCCACCGTCGCAACGTACAACCAGGCATTGACGGATGCGCTGCACGATGTCGCCGATCAGGTGCAATCGCTGCGCGCCGCCGAACAGCAAAGCAAGCAACAACATGCCGGCACACAAGCGGCCAGCGTGAGTTTGAAGCTGGCACAGGATCGCGAACGCGTCGGTACCAGCAACATGCTGCCGGTGCTGCTGTCCCAACTGGGTTTGCTGGCACAGCAACGTAATGAACTTGATTCACTGGCACGCCGCAGCGATCTGCGTATCGCGCTGATCAAGGCGATGGGCGGCGGGTTTGACGCTGCTTCGCTAGGCCTCAGCAAAGAGGTCGCCACGCCTTCTACCGATTCCACTCCCGTGAGAAACGCATCATGAATACCACGACAAATACCACTGCAAACACAACTTCAGCTGAAGTTCCAGAACCAACACCTGATACACCGGCAGACAACGGCAAACGTCGTCGTCGCCTGATTGCGGTCACCGGCCTCATCATCCTGCTGCTGATCGGTTACGGCGTCTGGTGGGCAATTTATGCACGCCATTTTGAAGATACCGATGACGCTTATGTTGCAGGTAACGTCGTGCAGGTAACGCCGCAAGTCGGCGGTACTGTTGTGGCGATTCATACCGACGATACTGAGCTTGTCGAGATGGGCAAGCCACTGATTGAGCTGGATCGCAGCGATGCCAAGGTCGCGCTGGAGCAGGCGGAAGCGCAATTGGCGCAGACCGTGCGTGAAGTGCGTACCCTGTTCGTCAACAACGGCGCATTGAACGCGAATGTCACGGCACGTGTTGCAGAGCTGGCCCGTGCCCGCGCTGATTTTGCACGCCGTCAGGAACTCAATGGCACCGGTGCCGTTTCCAAGGAAGAACTTGAGCATGCGCGTATTGCGCTGGAGTCGGCAGAGTCTGCATTGCAGGCAACGCGTGGACAACTTGCTTCCAACCAGGCATTGACTGAAAACACATCGATCGAAAAACATCCGAACGTGCAGCGCGCTGCTGCCAATGTGCAGTCGGCCTATCTGGCTTTGGCGCGTACCACGCTGCCCGCGCCGATTACAGGTTATGTAGCCAAACGCTCAGTGCAGATCGGTCAGCGCGTTGCGCCCGGCGCACCGTTGCTGTCGATCATCCCGCTCAATGCCGTCTGGGTGGATGCCAACTTCAAGGAAGTGCAGGTTGCCAGAATGCGCATCGGCCAGCCGGTTGAACTGCATTCCGATCTGTACGGCAGTGGGGTGAAGTATCACGGCAAGGTCATTGGTTTTTCGGCCGGTACGGGTGCTGCGTTTGCGCTGCTGCCGACGCAGAATGCCAGCGGCAACTGGATCAAGGTGGTGCAACGCATTCCAGTGCGTATCGAGCTCGATCCGAAGGAACTGGAAGAGCGACCATTGCGTGTGGGTCTGTCGATGCAGGTGGAAGTCGATATTGCCAATGATGCCGGTACGTCACTGACATCGAGCGCAGCTGCACGCACGACGCCCGCTTACGAGACCACAGTGTTCGATCACGCAGGTGCGGACGCCGAAGCACGTGTGGCGCAGATCATCGCGAACAATACGAACAACGCGCAAGGTGCAGGTAACCGTACCCACTGATCATGAGCACTCCTTCACAAACCGCGCTGCCGCCGCTTTCCGGCACGCCACTCGTGATCGGCACGCTGGCCTTGTCGCTGGCGGTGTTCATGAACGTGCTCGACTCATCGATCGCGAACGTCTCGATTCCTGCGATCTCTGGCGATCTCGGCGTCTCACCGCAGCAGGGCACCTGGGTCATCACTTCGTTCGCGGTATCGAATGCAATTTCGGTGCCGTTGACGGGCTGGCTGACGCAACGTTTTGGCCAGGTGCGCCTGTTCATCACGTCGATCATTCTGTTCGTGATCGCATCCGCCTTGTGTGGACTGGCACCGAGTATCGAAATCCTGATTGCGGCGCGCATCATCCAGGGCGCTGTCGCCGGTCCGATGATTCCGCTGTCGCAATCCCTGATCCTGTCTAGCTATCCGCCCGAGAAAAGTGGCATGGCACTAGCATTCTGGGGCATGACCACGCTGGTCGCACCGATCATGGGGCCGTTGCTTGGCGGCTGGATTTCGGACAATTACACATGGCCGTGGATCTTCTACATCAACATTCCGATTGGTTTGTTTGCGGCTTGGGCCACGCTGTCGATTTATAAATCGCGTGAATCGCAGACTCGCAAGCTGCCGATCGACAAGGTTGGTCTTGCTTTGCTGGTGATCTGGGTCGGCTCCTTGCAGTTGATGCTGGATAAAGGCAAGGAGCTCGACTGGTTCCATTCGGGTGAAATCATTCTGCTGACCGCAGTTGCGGTGGTGGCGTTCATCTACTTTTTGATCTGGGAGATTGGTCAGAAGCATCCGGTGGTGGATCTGTCGCTTTTCAAGGGACGTAACTTTAGTGCCGGTGTAATTGCGATTTCGGTCGCCTACGGCCTGTTCTTCGGTAGTTTGGTGATCCTGCCGCTTTGGTTACAGACACAGTTGTCTTACACCGCGACCGAAGCGGGCAAGGTGATGGCGCCGGTCGGCATCTTCGCGATCATCCTGTCGCCGATCGTCGGCAAGATGTTGCCCAAGGTCGATGCACGCTGGGTGGCAACGACGGCGTTCCTGATCTTTGCGCTGGTGTTCCATATGCGTTCGCAGTTCACACAGGATGTGGATGTCATGACGCTCATGATTCCAACGGTGATTCAGGGTGCGGCGATGGCGATGTTCTTCATTCCGTTGACGTCGATCATCTTGTCTGGTCTTTCACCAGACAAGATTCCGGCAGCGGCGGGTTTGTCCAACTTTGTACGCATCATGTGCGGCGGTATCGGTACTTCTGTCATGTCGACCATGTGGGATAACCGCTCGATCCTGCACCATGCACAGCTGGCCGAGCATACCGGCATGCACAATCCTGCCTTCACACAGGCGGTCAACGGATTGATGTCGCAAGGGATGTCGGAGCAGGCAGCATGGGCCGTGATCGACCGAACCATGACGGTGCAGGCGGGTACGCTGGGTGCAACCGATATATTCTGGATGTCGTCGATCATGTTCCTCCTACTGATTGCCTTCATCTGGATGACCAAGCGCGGCAAGTCGTCCGCTCCGGTCGATGCCGGTGGCGCGCACTAAGCGTGTTCTGATACATCAATTCCGACGCTCACTTCTGACACGTAAAACAGGCGGTGGTCTATCATGCGGGAATTTCGCCGGCTTCCTGCCGGCCATCCGCCGGATGACCACCGCTTCTGTTTTGATGCAACCAATGTCTTCTTTGAAATCTCACAATTCTGTGTCGCTCGCTCTGTTTTGCAAGGTCGTCGATAACTACGGCGATATCGGCATCTGCTGGCGACTGGCGCGTCAATTGCAGCATGAGCACGGTGTTGCCGTCACGCTGTGGGTGGATGACTTGCGGAGTTTTCAGCGACTCTGTCCTGAAGTGAGTACGGAGTCGGCGCATCAGCAAATTGCTGGTATTCAGGTCCGGCATTGGAAAGATCAGGAAGGCGTCTTTACGCCTGATGACATCGCAGACATCGTCATCGAGTTCTTTGCCTGCGATATACCGCCTGGTTACATCACGGCGATGGCGCAATGCGATCCGCGTCCGGTCTGGTTCAATCTCGAAGGACTGACGGCAGAGGAGTGGGTGGAAGGTTGCCATACGCTGCCGTCATCACATCCGCGCTTGCCGTTGACCAAGCATTTCTTTTTCCCCGGTTTTACCGATAAGACGGGCGGACTGCTGCATGAATCGACTCTGCAGGCAGAGCGGTCTGCGTTTCAGGCCGATCCGGCTGCAATGCAGACATTCCTGCGCAATCTGGGTTTGACGCGAGGCGAGATGGCTGCGTACAAGGTTTCGCTGTTCTGTTATCCGCATGCGCCCGTTGCTGCGCTATTCCAGGCTTGGCAGGACGGCGATGTTGCCGTGACCTGTCTGGTGCCGGAAGGTGTTGCGAGCGAGGCAGTCGCTGACTTTTTCCAGGCGGAAGCAAAAGTCGGCGCGGTCGCCACACGCGGTGCGCTGACCGTGCGCGTCTTGCCGTTTGTTCCACAACCCGATTACGACCGTTTGTTGTGGGCGTGCGACTTGAACTTCGTGCGCGGTGAGGATTCCTGGGTGCGCGCGCAATGGGCTTGTCGGCCGTTTGTCTGGCATATCTATCCGCAGGATGAAAACCTGCATCACAAGAAGCTCAAAGCCTTTCTGCAGCGCTATGCCAGTGATATCGACAGTCTGACAACATTGTCATTGCACTGGAACGATGCGATGAATGCTTCGGCAAGCTGGTCTGCGCTATGGGATGATTGTTACGCAGATCGCGACAAAATCACGCGCCGTGCCGTGGAGTGGCAGCAGCAGATGTTGGAAAACGGTGATCTGACATCCAATTTGTTGAAATTTGCCGACGCATTGCGCGTGGAGCAGGACAAAAACTAGGTATAATGCGCGGTTAATTTATTACCCGTTTTCGATCAAACGCGGACTTGTGGCTTTCTTGGCCATGCAGCAGCGGATGATCTTTATGCAACCCATTTTTTACGCCCATTCCCTATGAAATTTGCAAAAGAAGTCCGCGTCGGCAACATCATTATGGTCGACAGCAAGCCAATGATCGTGCTGCGTTCCGACGTTAACGGTTCGAGCCGTACTGGTTTTACATACAAATGGAAGATGAAAAATCTTCTGACCAACAGCCCGCTGGAAAACGTGTTCCGTGGCGATGACAAGTTCGACGTCGTTGTTCTGGACAAAAAACCAGTGACGTACTCGTACTTTGCCGATCCTCTGTACGTCTTCATGGATACTGAATACAACCAGTACGAAATCGAAGAAGAAAACCTGGGCGAAGCATTGAATTACCTGAAAGATGGCATGGAATGCGAAGCCGTGTTCTACGACGGCAAGGCAATCTCGGTTGAGCTGCCAACCACCATCGCACGTGAAGTCGTCTATTCGGAACCAGCTGTTAAAGGCAACACGTCCGGTAACGTTCTGAAAGAAGCAAAGATCGAAAACGCGATCGAAGCGCATCAGCATATCGTTCAAGTACCGTTGTTCGTCAGCCAGGGCGATGTGATCGAGATCGACACGCGCACCAACGAATACAAAAAGATCGTTCGTAACTGATCTTGATGCACTTTATAAAAAACGCTGCCTGAGGGCAGCGTTTTTTATTTGTAGACTGCGATCGCAGCGCATGTATTATCGGCAGCTGGACTATTGCGCGCGATGAATACGCTCAATGCGCTCAGCCGTGGAGGGATGACTGGATAAATAAGAGCCGGATGGATCTTCACCGATGGCTTCCTTGAGTTTTTCAAAGCCACGTGCCATTTGCGTCAGGGCGATGCCATTGGCTTTCAGCATGTCGATGGCATAGTCGTCGGCTTCGCGTTCCGCCTCGCGCGAATAGTGCATGTCGAGCATGATGGTCGGAATGTTGGCGACCACCGCCGACGCATCGCCAAAGATCAGCGTGACCACTGCGCCAACTGCAGAACTCTGGATGAGACGGCGCATCAGGTGACGCTCGTGCAAGTGTCCGAGTTCATGGGCAAGCACACTGATGACCTGATCATCGTTATCCATCAGCTTGATCAATTCGTCCGTCATGATGATCTGGCCCGATGGTAGGGCAAAGGCGTTCGGCCCGATCTTGCTTTTGCGATAAACGATGCTATACGCGGGAACACCTTCCTTGGGCGGATGCATGGCGGTAAAGCGCTCGGTGAGGGCGGTTTGTCTTGCAACAGGTAGTTCGCTCGGCGCGAGAATCTGCTTATCGAGAAAATCCAGCATGCCGCTACTAATTGAACGCTCGATGCTCGCTGGCATGGCTTTGGCCGTGACATTGGCGATCATGGGCAGGCCGTACAGATAGCCGGTGACCAGTACAAATGCCGTCAACGCCAGCGCCAGCAACGTACCACGCCAGCTTTGTTGCGTGCGTACGATGGTCGAGTCGCTAAAGCCGGTATCGATCAGCATGTTCTCGAAGGCATCCACATCTTCGACTTCAAAACTGGCTTCGTCGGGAAACGTCACCTTGCGCTTTGCATGACGCGTGCGTTCCGATACACGCAGCGTATCCAGCGGACAAGTACGTTCCACGTCTCCGCTGATGATCGCGACGCCATCGGTCACGCTGAGCGTGGCACGATACGCGCGCGATGTCTTGCCGTCGTAGTAGAAGCCTTGTATTGCCATGGGTCAGAGGGAAAGGTCAAAGTCGAGAAGATCGGCCATGCCTTCACCGGTTGCCGATGCCTGCGCCTGCGTATCGGCGACAAACTCTTCTAGACTGCCGGCTGGTAGCAAGGTCATGGATTCGACGCGGTATTTGAGCATGCGGATCACTGCAAACGGCATGAACAAGCCGAGTGTGCAGATGACGCCCAGAATATTGGTCAGCGTGATGAACACCATGCGTGGCCATTTCATCTCGCAGGTAAAGCGATGTGCGCCAAGTTGTGTGTTATTCCAGATCAGGTTCTGCAACAAAGTGACGAAGATCGGGAAGAGTACGAACATCCAGATATACAAGGCAAACAGGAAGGTGAAAAAGCCGATGAAGCCGCCTGGTTCTGGATTGCCGGGTGTGCGTATGGCTGCAATGAACGCCATGATTGCTCCGCCTAATCCAATGCTAATGGCGACCACACCTGCAAGCCAAATAAAGAACACCAAAAGATAGGCGCGATAGAAGCTGCCAACGCTTGCATGGAAAGAAAAATGCGTCGCACCAAAGCGGCTTTCGTTGTGCTGGAACTGTTTCATCCGCTGATGCGCAAAAGGTGCCGCGAGGAAGATGGTGAACAACGCTAGCAACGGCCACAAAAGATAAGCCTTGTAGGCTTCGATCATCGAACCACGAAAGCCAAAGCGAATGCTGCGATAGCTGGAGTTATAGAGTTTGAATTGCAGACTCTTCCAGATCAGCCATGGAGCGATTGCCATGACCGCCACGATCATGAAGAGTGCCAGCCTGCCGGAAGTTTGCATCGCGATGTTATAGATCACGATCAATACAAATGCAACGATGCGTCCTTTCAGGATGGCAATCGGATTGCCATGGTATTCGAAGCTCGATCCTGCGACGGTCGAACTGCCATAAAAATATTTGGTACGTCTTACTTTTGCCCAGGCGGAATAAATGCCGAGCGTAACGATGGATAGAAGCAGGTTGACGATCCAGATGCGGAAGTACTCGCTGCCAGTACCGTTAAAGAAGAAGCGTTGAGGCGCATCGCCACGATCTGCATCGGCCGACGCAGGAAATAACGGCAGATTTTCCGACATGAGTTTTCCCTGAAAGATTTATTTTTGTGACAACAGCATCCTCTGCCCGACAAATGCTGTCAAGTAATGCGGATAGGGCCTGCTTTGCTGTAGTTGGCCCGCTTCCATCAAGAACATAAGGGTCTACTGCTTTGCGGCATTGTTTCTGGATCCCGCATTTTCTTTATAAAAAATGTAACAAAGACGAACTTTTATGTACGGTAGCGCACAAAGACGCAAGGCTGTGCAAGATGCAAAAAATGCAATATTTCAACATTGCTTTTTACCATGATGCGATTGCACTTCTCGAGGGAAAAATAGTAGGCCCGCAACGTCGTTACAACGCGATGCACAGTACAAACTGTGAGCGTACCGAATCCGATTTTTACGTCATCGCGACAATTATTCTCAGGAGACTCCATGCTTCGTTCCGACACGCTTTTTGGCAAACGTGACAACAACACCCCTAATCCTCCTCTCAGCACCACCAATTCTTCGGTACTGTCGAATACGGCCAATACAAACAATACCTTCAACAAAAGCACGACCAGCAGCCCACTGAACAGCAGTGCCCAGCAAGCGCCGAGCACCAATGAAGTTGGCAGCAAGCTCATCGTCGGTCCTAACATCAAACTCAAAGGCGTCGAGATCACCGACTGCGATACGCTGGTGGTCGAAGGCTTTGTCGAAGCGACGATGGATTCCCGCGTGATTCAGATCGCGAAGGAAGGTTCGTTCAAGGGTTCGGCCGGGATCGACATTGCCGAAATCCATGGCGAATTCGACGGCGATCTGACCGTGCGTCAGAAGCTGGTGATTTATGCGACCGGTCGCGTCTCGGGCAAGATCCGTTACGGTCATGTCGTGATTGAAGAGGGCGGTCAGCTCTCCGGTGATGTGCAGGTCGGTACCGGCGCATCCTTGTCGCCGCCGAAGATGGCGGTCGCCAAGAGCGTTTAAAACTGCTGCATCGCTATTGAAGTCGATGCGCCATAACCCTCACTGACACCGCGTTGTCGGTGAGGGGTGAATGCCTCCTTGCCTTGAAGGCAGGGCGGTTTTCGTCGTCGTGAGACAATACGCATCTCGTCCGACTGGCGGGCGATTTCGTCTCAAGAGTCCATCATGCAACCGCAATACATTCTCAACCTCTCCTGCATCGATCAGCGCGGTATCGTTCAACGCGTTTCCGGTTATCTGGCCGATCACGGCTGCAACATCATCGACTCCGCCCAGTTTGGCGATCAGCAGTCCAAACTCTTTTTCATGCGTGTGCATTTTTCTTCCGATGGTTCGGTGGAAGCAGATGTTCTGCGTCAGGGTTTTTCCGAGATTGCCGATGCACTGCAGATGAGCTGGCAATTACACGATGCGCATCGCAAGCCGCGTGTGATGCTGATGGTCTCGAAGATTGGGCATTGTCTCAACGATCTGCTGTTCCGCTACAAAAGCGGTTTGCTGCCGGTGGAAATTCCTGCGATCGTTTCCAATCACGCAGACTTTTATCAACTGGCCGCCAGCTACAACATTCCGTTCCATCACCTGCCTTTGGCGACCGGTGCGCCTGAATCGGACAAACGTCAGCAGGAAGAGCGCGTGCTGGAGATTGCGCAACACGCTGGCATCGACCTGTTTGTGCTCGCGCGCTACATGCAGATCCTGTCGCCGGAAATGTGCAACGCTTTGGAAGGCAAGGCGATCAACATTCATCACTCCTTCCTGCCTAGCTTCAAGGGTGCAAAGCCGTACTATCAGGCGCACGACCGTGGTGTGAAGCTGATTGGCGCAACGGCGCACTTCGTCACGGGGCATTTGGATGAAGGTCCGATCATCGAGCAGGATGTGGCGCGGGTTGATCACGCGATGGACCCGGCGACACTGACTGCGATTGGGCGTGATGTGGAGTGCGTAG
>Ga0308164_10001592_pt1 | contig 25883 bp, 25 predicted proteins | sample PhyTR2_FD_201031 | JGI IMG/M metagenome (GOLD analysis project Ga0308164, IMG submission 201031) | Phyllosphere microbial communities from UC Gill Tract Community Farm, Albany, California, United States - DLSLT.R2 | ecosystem: Host-associated > Plants > Phyllosphere > Unclassified | place: USA... | reverse complement strand
CGCTGCACACCAGCCTGATCGGCCCCTACGGCACCCCGGTCGAATTCCAGATCCGCACCCAGGAGATGCACCGCACCGCGGAAAGTGGCGTGGCGGCGCACTGGCTGTACAAGACCGGCGACCAGAACATGTCGGACCTGCAGCAGCGCACCCACGCCTGGCTGCAGTCGCTGCTCGACATCCAGCAGCAGACCGGCGACTCGGCCGAGTTCCTGGAACACGTCAAGGTTGACCTGTTCCCGGACTCGGTCTACGTGTTCACGCCGAAGTCGAAGATCATCGCCCTGCCGCGCGGCGCCACCCCGCTCGACTTCGCGTACAGCATCCACACCGGCATCGGCGACCACACGGTGTCGGTCAAGATCAACAACGAACCGGCCCAGCTGCGCACCGAGCTGCACAACGGCGACATCGTCGAGATCGAGACCGACCCGGATTCGCGCCCGAGTCCGACCTGGCTGAGTTTCGTGCGCACCGGGAAGGCGCGCTCGGCGATCCGCCATTACCTGCGCACCATCAACCTGAACGAATCGGTGGACCTGGGCCAGGAACTGCTCGGCCAGGCGCTGGCCCAGCTCGGCATCAAGCACGAGCTGTCGCAAGGCACCATCGAGCGCCTGCTGGCCGAGTCCTCGGCCAAGTCGATGGACGAGCTGTACGCTGACCTCGGCATCGGCAAGCGCATGCCGGCCCTGGTGGCGCGCCATATCTTCGGCCTGCAGGACGGCGACGTCGACAAGGTGCCGGCCCAGCCGCGCGAAGGCGGCGAGCTCGATCCGGTTACCATCTACGGCAGCGAGGGCGTGTCGGTGCAGCTGGCGCCGTGCTGCCTGCCGATTCCCGGCGACCAGATCATCGGCCAGCTGCGGCGCGACCAGGGCCTGGTGGTGCACACCGCCGATTGCTCGCAAGCCAAGCGCCTGCGCCTGAAGGAGCCGGACCGCTGGATCGCGGTCCAGTGGGGCGGCGAGATCAACCGCCGCTTCGATTGCCGCATCCGCCTGCTGATCAACAACGAAAAAGGCATCCTGGCGCGCGTGGCGGCCGAGATCGGCGAGTCCGACGCCAACATCACCTACGTCGGCATGGACGAGGACGACGAACACATGATGACCCAGCTGCGCTTCACGATCCAGGTCAAGGACCGGGTGCACCTGGCGCACCTGATCCGCAACCTGCGCCGCGTGGCCGGCGTCAACCGCGTGGAGCGCGAACGCAGCTGATCCGGCCCTGTCCCGCAGCCTTTGGCGAGATCGATGCCAACTTTGCCAAGCGAGTGGTAAGCTTTGGCAAAGTTAGCATTTTGGTGTAGTCTGGGTGGAAGGCATGGCAAAGGAGTCGAGCATGAGCACGATGACGCACAAGCGGGAAAGCGGCGAAATCGCATTTTCCCTGACGGGCCCGAACGACCTCGACGGCGGCATCCAGGAAACCATCGAAGCGGCCGTCACCAAGGCCATCAGCATCCTGCGGGCCAACGGCGACTATCCCACCTTGTATGGCGAAGCCGACAAGATCGCCGAACTGATCGTCGGCGAAGTGCGTCCCAGCGTGACCCTGATCCAGGAACGCATGGAGCGCATGAAAACCATCAAGCGCATCTTCGAGGAAGAAGACTGGCTGCCGGCCGAGGAAATCAATGCGATCCACGCGGCCTTCCCCGGCGCCAAGACCCACCCGGCCAGCGACTGGAAGCGCCGCGGCCGCATCTTCAGCGTGCCCTACCGCGGCAAGGATTATTATCCGCGCTACCAGTTCGACACCATGTACCAGCCCCTCCCCGTCATCAAGGACATCCTCGACGCCTACGGCGAGCATGCCGACCCGTGGTCGCTGGCGGCCTGGTTTCACTTCCCCAACAGCTGGATCGTCAAGGAAGGCGCGGCCGGGCCAGTGCCGCAGGCGCCCAAGGATGCGCTCGACCGCAGCGGGGACGTGATCGCCGCCGCCAGGAAACGCCGCGCCAGCTATATTGCATGAACAGCCTCCCGGCCCCGGAAGCGGATGCGGCCTTCACCGTCATTACGCTCCAGCCCGGCAGGTGGTTTCACATCTTTTGCACGGCGACAGCTTCCGCGGCCTGATCCGTTCACTGGGGATCGCGGAGATCTGACGACAGGGCCAGGATGCGGTCGAAGGCCGCGCAGGCGCCGGCGCAGGCCGCGCGGATCTCGTCCGGCGTGCGCACCTGTTCGCGCAGGCCGAGCATGAAGGCGCGCCAGCGCGGGCCGGGGCCGGCGGCGTCGCCTTTCAGGTAGCGCAGCGGATGCGGCGCCAACGCCGCGGCCAGGCGCCCGTACAGCACGGCGCCGCCCAGTTGCGAGCCTTCGATGACGTATTGCACGCCCCAGCGCCAGGCCGGGCTGGCGTCGCGCGGCCAGTCCGGCGCCGGCACCGCAGGCGGCACCGCATCCGCCTGCATGCCGGGCTCGGCCAGGTCGGCGGCAATCAGCGCCAGCCGCGCGCCATGCTCGAAGCGGGGGCCGTCGTGGAAGCCGGCCAGCCAGTCCTGCAGCGGCGCCAGCCAGGCTTGCAGCATGCGCAGGTGGCGCGCGTAATCGGCCAGCGAGGCGTCGGGCGCGCCGATCGGCAGGCCGCTGTCGAGCTGTTGGTGGCGGCTGTCGGTGGCCGCGCGCAGCGCCGCCAGGGCGTCGGCCGGCTGCGCAGGCTGGGGGGAGCGGTTCATGGAATGCGGGCAAGAGAAAACACCGCCCATCTTACCAGCCGCCGCTTCAGTCCGTGATCGGCTCGGGATAATCGACGCTGAGGATCTTCAGCTCGTCCATGCCCTGGGGCGTCTGCAGCATCACGACGTCCCCTTCGCGCGCTTTGGTCAGCGCGCGCGCCACCGGCGACACCCAGCTGATCTTGCCCTTCAGCGGATCGAGTTCGTCGATGCCGACAATGGTGACGGTGTGCTCTTCGCCGGCCTTGTTCAGGTAGGCGACGGTGGCGCCGAAGAACACCTGGTCGTTGCCGTGGTGGACCGAGGGGTCGACCACGAAGGCGGAATCGAGGCGCTTGGTGAGGAAGCGGATGCGGCGGTCGATCTCGCGCAGGCGCCGCTTGCCGTAGATATAGTCGCCGTTCTCGGAGCGGTCGCCGTTCGAGGCGGCCCAGTGCACCACGCGCACGATCTCCGGCCGGTCGACGTCGATCAGCTGCAGCAGTTCGTCCTTGATCGCCTTGTGGCCGGCCGGGGTGATGTAATTCTTCGACCCGGCCGGAATCGCATGCGCGAGCGCAAGGGCTTCGTCTTCGTCCTCGTTGTCGGACTCTTTTACAAATGCCTTATTCATAATCCTTATTGTAGTCCTAAGCTCGGCAAATTCGAAAACCGTTGCGGGCGCGCCTCAACTTTTCCCGTATGATTCAGGCATGACAAGAGTCGCCCCACGAAGCCGCTTGCTCGCCCCGCTGGTCCATGCCGCCGCCCTGCTGCTGTTGCTGGAAGAATGGTGCTGGACGCTCGGCCTGCGCCTGGGCGCCTGGGTCGGTCGCCTGCCCGGGCTGGCCTGGCTGGAAACGCGGGTGCGCGCGCTGCCGCCGTACGCGGCCCTGTGCGCCTTCGTGCTGCCCGGACTGCTGCTGCTGCCGGTGAAGCTGCTGGCGATGGTCGCCATCGCCAAGGGCCATGCGGCATCCGGCATCGCCACCATCGTGGTCGCCAAGCTGGGCGGCGCGGCGGTGGTGGCGCGCCTGTATGCCCTGACCCTGCCGACGCTGCTGGCGGTGGGCTGGTTCGCGCGCTGCCACGGCTGGTTCATGGGCTGGAAGACGCGCTGCATCGCCTACCTGCGCGCCAGCGCCGCCTTCCGCCTGGCGCGCCGCCGGCTGCGCCGCCTGCGGCTCGCCTGGGGCCGCTGGCGGCAGCGGCGCCGGCGCAGCACGGTGCGCTTCGGCAACCGCCACGCCAGCCCGTCCGCGCGCGTGCTGCGCCGCTTCGTGGTCCAATGGCGCGCGCGGCGCCGCGACTGAACGGAATCCCAAGCAATGCGCCGGCCTGCCGCCCCTCCCCCTCCCCCTTCGCCTTCCTCGCCGCCTTCCGCGCCGGACCCGAGCGCCGAAGCCGCCCTGCAGGCCTGCCGCACACGCTTCGACGCCGTGGTCAACCACACGCCGGGCCTGGTCTACCAGTTCGTGCTGCAGGCCGACGGCGCCATGGCCTATCCCTACCTGAGCGATGGCTGCGCCGCCCTGCTGGGCCTGAGCGTGGCCGCGCTGCAGCAAGATCCGGCGCGCTTCCTGCAGCTGATCCTGGCGGACGACCGCAAGCGCTACCAGGACAGCATGCAGGCCTCGCGCAGCACGCGCGAAGCCTGGAACTGGGAAGGCCGGATCTGGATCGAGGCGTGGAAGGACGTCAAGTGGATCGGCCTGCGCGCCACGCCGCTGCCGCTGCCCGGCGGCGCGATGCAGTGGGACGGCATCATGACGAATATCACGGCCAGCAAGCTGGAACAGGAAGAAGCGCGCCGTTCGCGCGCGCGCCTGGCCGAGCTGACCGAACACATCGAGCAGGTGAAGGAGCAGGAGCGCACCCGCATCGCGCGCGAGATCCACGACGACCTGGGCGGCAACCTGACGGCCATCAAGATGGCGCTGGCAATGCTGGCGTCGCGCCTGCCGGAAGATCCGGCCCTGATCGAAAAGGCCGATTACCTCGATCGCCTGGTCGACCGCACCATCGAGGCGGTGCACCGCATCTCGCTCGACCTGCGTCCCAGCACCCTGGACCTGGGCTTGGTGGCGGCGCTCGAGTGGCAGGCGCGCGAATTCGAGAAGCAGTACGGCATCGATTGCCTGTTCCGCAGCGCCGAGTCCGACATCGCGCTGCCGGCCGACCACGCCAGCGCCCTGTTCCGCATCTTCCAGGAAGCTCTGACCAATGTCGCCAAGCATGCCGGCGCGACCCGGGTCACGGTGGCGCTGCGCCGCCAGCGCCAGCAGCTGATCCTGAGCATCTGCGATAATGGCCGCGGCCTTACCGCCGGCGACCGTCTCAAGCCGCACTCCTTCGGCCTGCGCGGCATGGGCGAGCGCGCCAGTGCGCTGGGCGGCACCCTGACCTTGTCGGCGGCGCCCGGAGGTGGCACGATGGTGGCCGTCAAGATCAGGCTGGCCGCCCCGGCACCTGCCAGGCAAACGGAACCCACCGAAGCATGAGTGAAAAAGCCAGCATCCGCGTTTTTATCGCCGACGACCACGCCATCGTGCGCGAGGGCCTGAAGCAGATCCTCGCCGAACAACGCGACATCGCCGTCGCCGGCGAAGCCGAGACCGGCCTCGACGCCATCAAGCTGTTCCGCAAGTCGCGCTGCAACGTGCTGCTGCTGGATATCTCGCTGCCCGACCGCAACGGCATCGAAGTGCTGAAGCAGATCAAGAGCGAAAAGCCGGAACTGGCCGTGCTGATGCTGTCGATGCACCGCGAAGACCAGTACGCGATCCGCTCGCTGAAGGCCGGCGCCGCCGGCTACCTGACCAAGCAGAGCGCGCCGCGCGAACTGGTGAATGCGATCCGCCAGGTCGCCGCCGGCCAGCGCTACGTCAGCGCCCAGCTGGCCCAGGCGCTGGCGGCCCAGATCGGCGACGACCACGACAAGCCGGTGCACGACACCCTGTCCGACCGCGAATACCAGACCCTGACCATGATCGCGTCCGGCAAGACCGTGAGCGAGATCGCGCTCGAACTGTCGCTGTCGGTGAAGACCATCAGCGAATACCGCGCGCGCCTGCTGGCCAAGATGAAGCTCAAGACCAGTGCCGAACTTACCACCTACGCGATCCGCAACGGATTAGTCGACTAGAGCGTTTGCGGTTTGCCGGCGCTGCGTGGGCACGGGGTGCCCACCTTACGGGACAGGTGATGCGGCAGGAATAGACGGTATTTCCGCGGCTGTTCCGCGGATCGAAAAGCGTCAATACCGTTACCATGACGGTAATAATTATTCCTACCGGCAACGCTTTCATGTCCAACTCCAGCCAACCGCCAGGCCCGCCCGTGCAGAATCCCGCCGAGATCGCGCGCGAAGCGTTCCGTCTGCTCGCCACCCGGCGCATCGCGCCCACGCCCGACGCCTACCGCGACCTGTACAACGAGATCGCCGGCATCGTGCCGCCGCCGGCGCCGCCGTCACCCCAGCCGCAGTCCGACCCGGGCGCCGAAAACGTGCTGTCCGGCTTTGCCCACCGCCTGGGCGACACGCCCGGCGAACTGGCCGAGTTCGGCCTGCGCCTGAACCGCGCGGTCAAGACGCGCGACTGGGACGGCTATGCGCGCACGCTGTCGCAGCTGGCCGAGAAGCATCTGCGCCGCCACACCCACCCGGCGCTGGCGCTGGGCGTCGAGGATGCCGAATCGAAGCTGCTGCGCGATCTGCTGAGCCGCACGCTGAGCTTCGCGCTGGCGTCGCTGCTGGCCGGCAAGCCGGTGCTGGCGGGCGAAGCGGAAGCGCTGGGCGCCGCCGTCAAGCTGGCCCACAACGAGGAAGCGCTGCAGGAAATCGCGGTGCGCCTGAAAGACCTGTGCTTCCAGATCGAGCTCAAGAGCGGCGACACGGCCGAGCAGCAGGAATTGCTGCTGCGCCTGTTCAAACTGCTGCTGGAAAACGTCAGCGAACTGCTGGAAGACGACAGCTGGATGCGCGGCCAGATCGCCGCGGTCCAGGACCTGATCGCCGGGCCGCTCGACAGCCGCGCGCTGGAAGACGCCACGCGCAGCCTGAAGGACGTGATCTTCAAGCAAGGCCAGCTGCGCCACGGTATCGCCGACGTGCGCGCCACCGTCAAGTCCATGATGATGACCTTCATCGACCGCCTGGGTTCGGTGGCGGCGACGACCGGCAATTTCCAGGAAAAGATCGGCGGCTTTTCGGAGCGCATCCGCGGCGCCGCCAACATCGAGGAACTCAACGAGGTGCTGGAAGCCGTGCTGAGCGAGACGCGCAGCGTCCAGGCCGAGGCGCTGGCCTCGCGCGACCGCATGCTAGCCGCGCACCAGGAAGTGCAGGACGCCGAAAAGCGCATCCACGAACTGGAAGCCAAGCTGCAGCATATGAGCGAGCTGGTGCGTGAAGACCAGCTCACCGGCAGCCTCAACCGGCGCGGCCTGGACGACGTGTTCGAACGCGAAAGCGCGCGCGCCGACCGCCGCGGCACGCCGCTGTGCATCGCCCTGCTCGACCTCGACAATTTCAAGAAGCTCAACGATACCTACGGCCACCTGGTCGGCGACAACGCATTGCGCCACCTGGTGAAGGTGGTGAAGGACACGCTGCGCTCGATGGACGTGATCGCCCGCTTCGGCGGCGAGGAATTCCTGATCCTGCTGCCCGAAACGACGGTCGAGGCCGCGTCCAGCGCGATGGTGCGGGTGCAGCGCGAGCTGACCAAGCATTTCTTCCTGCACGAGAACGAGAAGATGCTGATCACCTTTTCGTGCGGGGTGGCGCTGCGGCAGCAGAACGAGGACCAGGCCAGTTTGATGAGCCGGGCGGACCGGGCGATGTACCAGGCCAAGCAGAGTGGGAAGAATCGGGTGGTGATCGCAAGTTAGCAGCTACCGTCGCCCCTGCGAAGGCAGGGGCCCAAGTTCCGCGAAGAGTCCGTAACTCATGCGCTGGCCCGCGACGAACTTGGGCTCCTGCCTTCGCAGGAGCGACGTCTTAGAGCTAACGCTATCTTTTTGCGCCAACACGGTGGTTTCAGGGCCAAATCTATAAAAAACGACCGAAAAAAATAATTATTTCGCCCCTCAAGTTCCCGTTGAACCCGCCGCCAAGCAGTACGCATTTCGTATAAAAACGTTGCCCGTCGAAAATTTTCTCATTTCCGACCATAAAGTTTTCCGGGCCCAGTACGTTACCTCAAACAAGAGCAGCGGTTTGAATGTCGCAGAACAGCGCGGCAGACCAAAGCGAACAGTGGCACGTTGCCACACCCCGCAAGACCCTAGTCTGGAGAAACACCATGGCATCCGTAATCAATACCAACGTAGCATCCCTGAATTCGCAGCGTAACCTGGCTTCGTCGCAAGCTTCGCTGAATACCTCGATCCAGCGCCTGTCGTCCGGCCTGCGCATCAACAGCGCGAAAGACGACGCCGCCGGCCTCGCAATTTCGGACCGCATGAATTCGCAGATCAAGGGCATGACCCAGGCGACCCGCAACGCCAACGACGGCGTGTCGATGGCGCAGACCGCCGAAGGCGCGCTGGCCAGCTCGGGCGACATCCTGCAACGTGTCCGCGAACTGGCTGTCCAGTCGTCGAACGCATCGAACTCGGCCAGCGACCGCAAGGCACTGCAGACCGAAGTGACCCAGCTGACCTCGGAACTGAACCGCATCGCCGGCACCACCGAGTTCAACGGCACCAAGCTGCTGGACGGCACCGCCGGCACCTCGAACTTCCAGGTCGGCGCGAATGCAGGCCAGCTGATCTCGATGACCGGTTCGAACTTCACCACCTCGACCTACGGCAACAACCGCGTGCACCAGGACGCCGCCGATGTCAACGCCACCAAGGCCGCCGCCGACATCACCATCGCCGGTTCGCTGGGCAGCGAAAAATATTCGGCAAAAGATACCGACTCGGCCAAGAACGTCGCCGCCGGCATCAACGAACTGTCGTCGAAGACCGGCGTGACCGCCTCGGCCAAGACCGAAGCGAACATGACCCTGGCCCAGGGCAAGTCGTACAGCTTCACGCTGGCTTCGGACAATGCCGACGCCGACGCCGTCACCGTGTCGTTCTCGACCACCTCGAGCGGCGGCGCCGACGACTACGCCGGTGCCATCAGCGCCATCAACGCCCAGACCTCGAAGACCGGCGTGACCGCGGCCTACGATGCAGCCAAGGGCGGCATCAAGATGACCAACAGCAACGGTAACGACATCACCGTGACCAACAAGGGCGCCGAGAACATCGACATGGCAACCTACAAGGACAACGGCGACCTGACCACCACCACCGCCACCGCCAAGGACGGCGTCTCGAAGGCGCTGGGCACCGTGACCTTCGACTCGGAAAACAGCTTCAACGTGACCGACGCGGGCACCGCCTTCAAGGTCGGCGATACCGCCGGTACCGGTTCGACCCTGAACTCGGTCGCCAAGCTCGACGTGTCGACTTTCGACGGCGCCCAGCTGGCCATCAAGATCGCCGACGCGGCACTGGGCAAGGTCAACGACCAGCGCGCACAACTGGGCGCACTGCAATCGCGCTTCAGCTCGGCCATCTCGAACCTGCAATCGACCACCGAGAACCTGTCGGCATCGAAGAGCCGTATCACCGACACCGACTTCGCCTCGGAAACCGCGAACATGACCCGCGGCCAGATCCTGCAGCAGGCAGGTACCTCGATGCTGGCCCAGGCCAACTCGCTGCCGAACGGTGTCCTGTCGCTGCTGCGTGGCTAATCGCTGAAATAGGCGCACGTTAGTGCAGTGACCGATTCCTCGGCTGGAGAAATTCAGCCGGGGAATTTTTGCTAAGGGAACGCAACATGAATATTCCACCCGTTGGTGCGCCCGTCACGATGAAGACCGAGGAGCGGCCGGCCGCCGTCGATCCCCAGCGCACGGTGTCCGCCGTTGCAAACAACACGAAAGCCGACGCCGCAACCGGGGCGCAGCCTTCGCGCAAGGAACTGGGCGAGGCCGTCAAGCAGATCAACGAATCCATGCTGGGCTCCGCGCAAAGCCTGGAATTCTCGATCGACGAAGACAGCAAGGACATCGTGGTCAAGGTGATCGACCAGAACACCAAGGAAGTCCTGCGCCAGATGCCGTCCAAGGAAGCGCTGGAAATCGCCAAGTCGCTCGACAAGATGCGCGGCCTGCTGATCAACCAGACCGCCTGACCGCCACCGCCCCCTGCCGGGCTCCGGCGCCGCCATCGTGCGGCGCCTTTTTTTTACCCGCCATTCGTGCGGTGCCTTTTTTTTTGTCCCTGCCGGCTGCCCAGCCGTTCGAAATCGAATTGAACGGGATTTCCTGCTCTCAAGTGCGAATTGCTTTGGCCGTTAATGACTTACAGTAACGTCTTCACAGGAGAAACACGTGGGAATTAGCTCAGCTGGTATCGGCTCCGGCCTGGATGTGGACAGCCTCGTCAGCAAACTGATGTCGGCCGAAGCCGCGCCGCTCGACAACTACGACAGCAAGACCGCCGCCTACCAGGGCAAGCTGACCGCCTACGGCAAGGTCAGCGCCGCGGTCGGCACCTTCCAGGGGGCGCTCACGTCGCTCAACTCGACGTCGACCTTCAGCGCCCTGACGACCCTGTCGAGCAACAAGGACGTTCTGACCGCCAGCACCAGCAGCGGCGCGGTGGCCGGCAAGTACAAGGTCAACGTCACGCAACTGGCGCAGGCCCAGAGCCTGGTCAGCGGCGGCAAGGCCAGCACCAGCGCCCTGATCGGCGCGGGCGCCAAGACCACCCTCACCTTCCAGTTCGGCAGCGTGTCCGGCGGCAGCTTCGGCAGCGCCGGCAGCGCGCTCGGCCTCGGCGTGGCCACGTCCGGCATCGCCAGCGGTTCGCTCACCATCAACGGCACCGCGATCTCCACCAACGGCACCACCCGCAGCGCGCGCGAGCTGGCGGCCGTCATCAACGACGAAAGCGACGTCACCGGCGTGGTCGCCAAGGCCGGCACCACGACCACCGCGGCCACCATGTTCAAGGACTTCGGCAACGTCGACGTCGGCGCCGGCGGCAGCTACAAGCTGACGGTGGGCGGGGTCGACCTGGCCTCCGTCACCGGCAGCACCAGCTTCAGCGCCGCCGACCTGGACGGCGCGCTCGACAACCAGACCACCAAGAATGCGCTGGCCGCCGCCAACATCAGCGTGACCGGCTCGGCCGTGGACGGCAGCCTGCAATTCCTGGCCGCCGACGGCTCCACCATCAACGTCACCGAGGCCGTCACCGGCACGGCTACCGGCGGCATCGGCCGTACCGGCAAGACCGACACCGATCCCGGCCAGGCCAACACCGGCTCGACCAGCACCGCCACCGCCGGCGTGTCGCTCAGCTCCTCCGACGGCAGCCAGATCGTGGTCGGCGGCAATAACCCGTCGCTGGCCGGCCTCACCGCGGGCAGCAACGGCAGCTACGTCGGCGCCGGCTTCACCCAGGACGGCGCGCAGAACATGGGCACGGTCACCCTGGACGCCAAGGACCAGTCGCTGCAGGGCATCCGCGACGCCATCAACAAGGCCAACATCGGCGTCACCGCCACCATCGTCTCGGACGGCGGCACCAACCCGTACCACCTGGTGGTCACCTCGAACAAGACCGGCGAGAAATCGGCGATGAAGATCGGCGTCAACGGCGCCGACAATGCCGACCCGGACCCGGCCATCGCCGCCCTGATGGGCTACGACCCGGCCGGCGTGCAGGGCCTGACCCAGACCAGCGGCGCCCAGAACACCAAGCTGACCATGAACGGCATCGAGGTCACCAGCACCAGCGCCACCGTCACCGATGCCGTGCAGGGCGTGAGCCTGGACGTGGCGACCCTCGGCAGCAGCACGCTGACCGTGTCGAAGGACACCAGCACGGTGGCCGACGCGATCAACGGCTTCGTCAAGGCCTACAACACCCTGAACACGACGATTGCCGGCCTCACCAGCTACAACGCCGCCACCAAGACCGGCGGCGCGCTGCAGGGCGATTCCTCGGTGCGCGCGATCCAGTCGCAGCTGCGCCGCCAGCTCGGCGCCTCGGTCGAAGGCCTGGGCGGCAAGCTGACCAACCTGAGCCAGGTCGGCATCGCTTTCCAGAAGGACGGCAGCCTGTCGGTCGATTCCACCAAGCTGAACACGGCCATCACCAATAATTTCAGCGACATCGGCGGCCTGTTCGCGGCGATGGGTTCGGCCAGCGACGGCGGTATCAGCTTCGACAAGTCCAGCGCCGCCACCAAGCCGGGCGAATACGCGGTCCAGATCGACAAGATGGCGACCCAGGGCAAGGTCAGCAGCACCAAGGAACTGATCGGCTCGACCAAGATCCTGGCGAATACCACCTGGACCGTGACCCTGAACCAGACCGTGCCGTCGACCGAGGCCAAGGTGCAGAACGTGTCGATCCCGGCCGGCACCTACGACAACACCCAGCTGGCCGCGGTGCTGCGCGCCGCCATCAACGGCAACAGCAAGTTCGCGGCGTCCGGCGACTCGGTCGAGGCCTCGGTCGAGGGCGGCAAGCTGACGCTGTCGTCGAGCAAGTACGGCGAATTGTCGAACGTGTCGATCGCCGGCGTCACCGGCTCTCCGGTGAGCGACGTGTTCGGCACGCCGGACGTGAGCAAGGGCAGCGACGTGGCCGGCACCATCGGCGGCGTGGCCGCCACCGGCAACGGCCAGACCCTGACCGCGGCCGGCGGTTCGCCCGCCGAAGGCGTGCAGCTGACCATCAAGACCGGCGGCACGGGCGACCGCGGCAGCGTGACCTTCTCGCAGGGCTACGCCTACCAGCTGACCAACCTGTCGACCAGCTTCACCGGCAAGGGCAGCATCCTGCAAAGCAAGACCGACGGCCTGAACGTCAGCATCAAGTCGGTGGCCGACCAGCGCGACAAGTTCAGCGAGCGCCTCACCGCCATCGAAGCACGCTACCGCGCCCAATTCACTGCGCTCGACACCATGCTGTCGTCGATGCAGAGCACGCAAAGTTATCTGACCCAGCAGCTCGCCGCCATCGCGGCGAACAGCTGATTTATTGGAGATTCAAAAGATGTTTGGAACCATGAAACGCGGCGTGAATGCCTACGCCAACGTGGGACTCGAAACCGGTATCGCGTCGGCCTCGCCGCTGAAGCTGATCATCATGCTGTACGACGGCGCGCTGGCGGCCCTGCTTGGTGCCCGTGCGAACATGATCGCCGGGAATATCGCGGCCAAGGGTTCGGCCATCTCGAAGGCGATCACGATCATCGACAACGGCTTGCGCGCCTCGCTCGACAAGGGCGCCGGCGGCGAGATCGCCGACAACCTGGACGCGCTGTACGACTACATGAGCCGGCGCCTGCTGCAGGCCAACCTGGAAAACGAGGTCGGCATGGTCGAGGAAGTCCACCGCCTGCTGGCCGACCTGCGCAGCGCCTGGGTGTCGATCGGCGACAAGGCCGAGCAGGCGGCGCCGGTGAACCCGTCCGCCATGCCGAAAGCGGCCACCTTCGCGGGTGCCTGAACGGATGAGCGCGATCATGATGAACGGACAAGAGGTCGTCTCGCTGTACGAAGCCATGGTCGGCATCAGCGACCAGATGCTGGCCGCCGCCACCGCGAACGACTGGGACCGCCTGGCCGAACTCGAACTGCAGAGCGCCGCCTGCGTGCGCCAGCTGAAGGCGAGCGGCGACGGCCAGCCGCTGGCCGGCCAGGAGCGCACCCGCAAGGTCGCCGCGATCCGCAAGATGCTGGCCGCCGACCGTGAAATCCGCGACCTGACCCAGCCGTGGATGGCCAAGCTGTCGGCCATGATCAACAACAAGGGCACCGAACGCCGCATCGCGCGCGCCTACGGTATCTGACGCACCGCTGATCCATGCTGCCGCGCGATTCGCTGTCCCTGGCCCAGGTCGCGCGCACCAGTGCGCTCGTCCCGGTTGCCGACCCGCGCCAGCAAGCCTTCCAGCGCGCCTTTGCCGGCATGGTCGGCCAGTCGATGCAGGCCGAGGTGCTGTCGAAACTGCCGGACGGCTCCTTCGTCGTGCGCGTGAACGACATGGCGGCGCGCATGCCGCTGCCGGCCGGCGCCGAGGTCGGCACCCAGGTGCCGCTGACCCTGGTGTCCGTGAATCCGCGCCCGACCTTCCAGGTGGGCAGCGGCGCACCGGCGTTCGCGGAGGCCGGACCGGCGCCGGGCGAAGGCGCCGCCGGCACCGCCGGCACTGCCGGCACCGCAGCGCTGGCCTACCTCGAGGGCAAGGACGCCGCCGCGCTGATGCGCACCTCGGCCCTGCTGGCCCGCAGCACCTCGGCCGCCGGGCTCGGCAGCGGCGCCGCCAGCGACGCCAACACCTCGATCAGCGCGGCCGGCAAGGCGCTCGGCGACATCATCGCCACCGCCCAGAAGGCCGACACCGGCGCCACCGCCGCGCTCGGCCGCACGCCGCTGTTGGGCGCGCCCAGCGCGGACGGCGCCGGCATCGCGGCCGCCCTGCGCGAGGGCATGGGCAAGAGCGGCCTGTTCTACGAATCGCACGTGGCCGAATGGGCCCAGGGCGCGCGCCCGATGAGCGACCTGTCTGCCGAGCCGCAGGCGCAGGGGCGCATGCCCTCGCCGCTCGACCCGGCCACCGCCCAGTTCATCAACATGCAGCTGACCGCGCACGAGCAGGCGCGCGTGGCCTGGCAGGGGCAGTTGTGGCCGGGCCAGGAAATGCGCTGGGAAGTCGAGCGCGATGCGCCCGATGGCCAGGCGTCGGGCGGGCAGGACGAAGAGGTCGCCGCCACCTGGCAGAGCCGCCTGACGCTGCGCTTCGGCGCGCTCGGCGAGATCGGCGCGCGCGTGGTGCTGTCCGGCGACCAGCTGCACATCCGCCTGGACGCCGCCAGCGAGGACGCCGGCGCGCGCCTGCAGGCCGGCCGCGCGCGGCTGGAAGACGCGCTGGCGGCGGCGGGCACGCCTTTGTCGACGCTGGCGATCCACGCGGCGAATCATGCCGCGGCTCCTGCGGCGGACCCTGCGGCGCCGGCCGCCGATGGCGGCAGCGATGGATAAGAAGACGGCGGCGCGGCGCCAGAACGCGGTGGCGCTGGCCTACGGCGCCGGCGATCCCGCGCCCAAGGTCGTGGCCAAGGGCCAGGGCCTGGTGGCCGATCAGATCATCGGCCGCGCGCGCGAGGCCGGCGTGTTCGTGCACGAATCGAAGGAACTGGTGGCCCTGCTGATGGAGGTCGACCTCGACCGCCAGATTCCGCCGGGCCTGTATCGCGCCATTGCCGAACTATTGGCATGGCTTTATTATATTGAATCAGCGCAAGTCACCGGCCAGGCGCCCCGCCCCGCGCCCGACACCGCGCTCCTCCTCCCACCCCAAGCCCCGGTCGGAACAGATGCAAGCAATCACTGAAGCAGAATTGGAAAGCTGGCACGACTATGAAGTCGAGTCGCGCCGCGAAATCGTCGCCTTGCTGCGCAAGATCGTCGAGGACAAGCCGCTGGTGCGCCTGCTGGTCAAGGGCGAGGCCGACGTCTGCGTGACCTCGCTGCTGGCGGTCGATGCCGACAACGGCAGCATCGTGCTGGACCGCTCGATCAGCCAGGAGCAGAACGCGCGCATCGTCGCCACCCCCAGGGTGATGTGCGAAACCTCGCTCGACAAGATCCGCATCCTGTTCTGGCTGCAAGGCCTGCGCGAGACGCGCTTCGACGGCAGCATCGCCCTCGCCGCCGACCTGCCGGCCACCCTGATCCGCCTGCAGCGGCGCGAATCCTACCGCATGCCGACCCCGGTCAGCACGCCGGTCTGCGCCACCATCCCGCTGCCGCCGGCGATGGGCGGCGGCAGCACGATCATGACGCTGGCCGACATCAGCTGCGGCGGGATCGCGATCCTCGACAACAAATACCAGCTCGGCAACACGATCGGCGAAACCTTCACCAACTGCCGCATCGACGTGCCGGAGATCGGCCCGGTGACGACCTCGCTGCAGATCCGCAACTCGATCGAGATGACCCTGCTCAACAACAAGACGACGCGCCGCCTCGGCTGCCAGTTCGTCGACATCTCGCGCGCCAACATGGCCGCCGTGCAGCGCTACATCACCAGGCTCGAGCGCGAACGCAACGCCCGCCTCGCCGGCCTGAGCTGACCCGTCCCCCCATCAATTTCCCAAAACCGGGGTCAGAGCACTTTTTCAACCAACTTCGGGGTCAGAGCACTTTTTTGATCCATTGATTTTGGTAAAAAATCAGGCTGCCGGCGCTGCGCCGCCCAGGGTGCGGCCAAACGCAGCCCTTCGTTTTTACCGACGCGACATTTCCCAAAAAAGGGCTCTGACCCCGGTTTTTGAAAAAAAAGGGCTCTGACCCCGGTTTTTGGATATTGACTGGCGGGCGCTGCTTGGTGTCACTTTCGGTTATGTTGGCGCTTTGAATACATCGGAGTGCCCATGTCGCCGTCTCTCAAGCCGCTCAATCAGCAAGTGATCGTCATTACCGGCGCGTCCAGCGGGATCGGGCTGGCGACGGCGCAGGATGCGGCGCGGGCCGGGGCCAGGGTGGTGCTGGCGGCGCGCAGCGGGGATGTGCTGGAGGCGGTGGTCGCGACCCTGGTCGCGCAGGGGCATGAGGCGATCCACGTGGCGGCCGACGTCGCCGAGCGCGACCAGGTGCAGCGCATCGCCGACGCCGCCATCGAGCGCTTCGGCCGCATCGATACCTGGGCCAACGTGGCCGGCGCCACCATCTACGGCAAGCTGGAAGAGGTCAGCGAGGCCGACAGCCGGCGCCTGTTCGACGTGAATTTCTGGGGCATCGTGCACGGCTCGCTCGTGGCCCTGCCCCACCTGCGCCGTCATGGCGGCGCCTTGATCAATGTCGGCAGCGAGGCCAGCGAGGTCGCGATTCCGCTGCAGGGCATGTATTCGGCCAGCAAGCATGCGGTGAAAGGTTTTACGGATGCGCTGCGCATCGAAGTCGAGGGCGTCGACGGCGCGCCGGTGTCGATCACGCTGATCGAGCCGACCGCGGTGAACACGCCGCTGCCCGAGCATGCCCGCAACTACATGGACCGCCAGCCCAAGCTGCCCACGCCGCAGCTCGATCCGCACAAGGTGGCCGCCGCGATTTTGCATGCCGCGGCAACGCCGACACGCGCGACCAAGGTCGGGCTGATGGCGGTGCTGGACGTGGCGGTGGAGAAGATGGCGCCGGGGCTGGCCGACAAGATCGCGGTGCTGCAGGTGCCGCGCCAGCAGCGGGATGAGGCGGCGCGCGATCCGATGGGGAATTTGTACCGGGCGCGGGGGGATGGGATCGTGTACGGGCGGGGGAGCTGAGGGGAATTCCCTCGATCACTGATGAACGTCGTCCTCGCGAAAGCGGGAACGACGTTCAAACGCCTCGTCACACCTGCATATTCATGATGTCGTGATACGCCGACACCAGCTTGTTCCGCACCTGCACCGTCGCCTGGAACGAGATACTCGCCTTCTGCATCGAAATCATCGTATCCGACAGGCTCACCGAGTTATCCCCGGCGGCAAAGCGTTCGCTCAGCTTTTCGGCCTGCACCTGGGTCGTGTTGACGTTGTCCAGCGATGCCTTCAGCGCATCCGAGAAGCTGACCTTGGTCGACGACTCCGGCGCCTGGATGCCTTGCAGCGGATTCAGGCCGTTCAAGCCGTTGATCCCGCCCATGCCCGCGGACGGGCCCGCCGCCGGCTTCTGCGCCGCGGCTTTCAGTTGCGCCATCATCGATTCGATGCGGCTGCTGTCGATGCCACCAATATTCATATTCGCTCCCGGGCGCTGGAATGCCCACGCATGTCGATTCAGGCTGCCAGAATAGCAGCGCGCCGGCAAACGGCAGCGCCGAGGAAGACCGTAAACATCCCCCTATTCCCGGGTTTGAATGTTGCCGCACGGCTTCATAATGGCGGCCAATCACCCAATTCCTCCTACATCGACCATGGCAACAGCGGAACAACTCCTCGACAGCGACACCGAAGCGCCGGCCCGGCCGAAGTTCTGGGAAACCCCCATGGGCAAGCGCGTCGTCATGGGCGGCGCCGCCGCCGTGGCGCTGGCGATCGTCGCCGCGATCTGGCTGTGGAGCTCGGCGCCGGACTACAAGGTGCTGTTCTCGAACACCACCGACAAGGACGGCGGCGCCATCACCGCCTCGCTCGACCAGATGGGCGTCAAGTACAAATTCTCCGAAGGCGGCAGCGCGATCCTGGTGCCGGCCGACCAGGTCCACAATGTGCGCCTGAAGCTGGCCGCGCAGGGCTTGCCGCGCGCCGGCAATGTCGGCTTCGAACTGCTGGAAAACCAGAAGCTGGGCACCTCGCAGTTCGTCGAACAAGTGAACTACCAGCGTTCGCTCGAAGGCGAACTGGCCAACTCGATCCAGGCGCTGGCCGCCGTCAGCTCGGCGCGCGTCCACCTGGCGCTGCCGAAACCGTCGGTGTTCGTGCGCGACCAGAAGAACCCCACCGCCTCGGTGCTGCTCAACCTGCAGCCGGGCCGCGCGCTCGACCAGGCGCAGGTGTCCGCCATCGTCCACCTGGTGGCGTCCTCGGTGCCGGAACTGACCCCGGCCAACGTCACCGTGGTCGACCAGAACGGCACCCTGCTCTCGGACACGTCGAGCAAGAACGGCAAGCAGCTCGACCCCAACCAATTGAAATACGTCGACGTCCTGCAGCAGAACATCGTCAAGCAGGTCGAGTCGATCATCGCCCCGCTGGTGGGCAAGGCCAATGTGCGCGCCGAAGCCACCGCCGACGTCGACTTCGCCCAGGTCGACACCGCCGCCGAGATGTACAAGCCGAATTCGCCGCCGGAGCCGCAGGCGATCCGCAGCCAGCAGACGTCCGAGTCGGCCGGTCCCGGCAGCGGCAACCCGTCCGGCATCCCGGGCGCGCTGTCGAACCAGCCGCCGGGCGTGGCCACGGCGCCGATAGAAGGCGGCGCGCCTGCCGCCGCCGGCCAGCAGCAGACCACGGGCCCGACCAGCAAGAACGCCACCACCAACTACGAAGTCGACAAGACCGTGCGCTTCGAGCAGAAGCCGATGGGCGGCATCAAGCGCCTGACCGTGGGCGTGGTGGTCAACTACCGCCGCAGCATCGACCCGAAGACCGGCAAGGTGATCGTCAAGCCACTTACCACCGCCGAAGTCGCCCAGATCAACGAACTGGTGAAGCAGGCGATGGGCTACAGCCAGGCCCGCGGCGACACCCTGAACGTGACCAACGCCCCGTTCGACGGCGTCGACAAGCCGGACGAGCAGGCGCCGGACTTCTGGAAGGACCCGGCCAACCTGCCGCTGCTGAAGGACATCGCCAAGTACGTGTTCATCGCGCTGGTGATCGCCTTCCTGTGGTTCCGCATCCTGCGTCCGCTGTTCAAGCCGGTGATGAAGAAATTCGACGAAGCGGTCGAGATGCCACCCGAGCCGGAACCGGAAGAGCCGGAGCCGGAACCGGAGCCGGACCACGAAGCGATCGCGCAGGCCCAGAAGCAGATGGAAGACCAGAAGCAGGTCATCATCTACAAGAGCAACCTGGACATGGCGAAGACGCTGGCCCAGAATGACCCGCGTATCGTGGCGAATGTGATCAAGGAATGGTTGGGTGCTGAATAATGAGTGATAAAGACAAAGACGCCGTCAACAAGGCCGCCATCCTGATGCTGGCGCTGGGCGAATCCGAAGCGGCCGAAGTGATGCGCTTCCTGGGCCCGCGCGAAGTGCTGAAACTGGGCGCGGCGATGGCGCAGATGAAGGCGGTGCAGCACGAGGAAGTGCTGTCGGTGCTGACCGATTTCCGCGAACGCGTCGATTTGCAGTCGACCGTCGGCCTGGATTCGGACGAGTACATCCGCCAGGTGCTGACCAAGGCGCTGGGCGACGACAAGGCCGCCGTGCTGCTGAACCGGATCCTGGGCGGCAAGGACGCTTCCGGCATCGAAAGCCTGAAGTGGATGGATTCGCAATCGGTGGCGGAACTGATCCGCAACGAGCACCCGCAGATCATCGCCACCATCCTGGTCCACCTCGAGCGCGACCAGGCATGCGAAATCCTGGCACACTTCACCGACCGTTTGCGCAACGACGTCGTGCTGCGCATCGCCACGCTGGACGGCGTGCAGCCGGCCGCACTGCGCGAGCTGAACGACGTGCTGACCAAGCTCCTGTCGGGCAATGAGCACATCAAGAAGTCGTCGCTGGGCGGCGTGCGCACCGCGGCCGAGATCCTGAACTTCATGAGCGGCGAGCAGGAAAGCTCGGTCATGGAAAACATCAAGAACTACGACAACGACATGGCGCAGAAGATCATGGACGAGATGTTCGTGTTCGACAATATCATCGACATCGACGACCGCGGCATCCAGCTGCTGCTGCGCGAAGTGCAGTCCGAGATGCTGATCATCGCCTTGAAGGGCGCGTCGCAGGACTTGCGCGAGAAGATATTCAAGAACATGTCGCAGCGCGCCGCCGAAATGATGCGCGAAGACCTGGAATCGAAAGGGCCGGTGCGCCTGTCCGAAGTGGAAACGCAGCAGAAGCAGATATTGCAGATCGTCCGCCGGCTGGCCGATGAAGGCCAGATCGTCCTGGGCGGCAAAGGTGAGGATTCGTTCGTCTGATGGCCATCTCGAAAGAAGCACAATCCGCATTCAAGCGCTGGGAAATGACCTCGTTCGGCGACGAGCGGCCCAGCACCCTGGCACAGCGCGCCGCCGCGCGCGAAGCCGACGAACGCTCGACGCAATCCTCGCTGGCGGCAGCGGCGGCCAACGCGGCAGCCGCTGCCGCCAGTTCGGCGCAGGTGCAGATGGCGCAGCAGGCCGCCGCGATCCCGCTGCCGACCCTCGAGGAAATCGAGGCGATCCACGAAGCCGCGCGCCAGGAAGGCTACGCCGAAGGGCACGCCGAAGGCTTGCGCGCCGGGCATGACAGCGGCTACCAGGACGGCCTGGACCAGGGCCGCGCCGAAGCCGCCGGCGAACTCACGCACCTGCAGGACCTCGCCGGGCACTTCGGCAACGCCGTCACCGCGGCCGACGAAGCCATCGCCAACGACGTGCTGGAACTGGCGCTGCACCTGGCCCGCAACATGGTGCGCACCGCCTTCGAGGTGCGGCCCGAACTGATCATCCCGGTGGTGCGCCAGGCGGTCGACTACCTCCCTACCCTGCAGCAGCCGGCGCTGCTGGTGCTGCATCCCGAAGACGCGCTGATCGTCCAGGACAGCATCGGCCCCGAGCTCGAAAAGACCGGCTGGCGCATCGTGCAGGACGGCGCCATCGCGCGCGGCGGCTGCCGCGTCGACACCGCCAGCAACCAGATCGACGCCCAGATCGGCGCGCGCTGGCAGCGCCTGACCCAGGCGCTGAACAAAGACCTCGACTGGCTGGCATAAGGTCGATCCGATTGCGTTTTTCGCTAACGGCAAACATGTCGCCCCTGCGAAGGCAGGGGCGACGTAGAAGAGGACACTGAGGAATTCGATGGATCCGCACACCGCGCGCTGGAAGTCCTACCTGAAGGACTGCAACAACCTGCTCGATTTCGTCGAGCCGATGCAGGTCTCGGGCCGCGTCACGCGCGTGGCCGGGCTGGTGATGGAATGCGTCGGCCTGAAACTCGCCGTGGGCAGCGCCTGCACGATTCCGGTGGCGTCGGGCGCCCGCATCGAAGCGGAAGTCGTCGGCTTCGAAGGCGAGCGCCTGTTCCTGATGCCGCAGAGCGATGTTGAAGGCGTCGTGCCCGGTACCCGCGTGTTCCCGGTGGAGCCGAGCGTGCCGAAACCCGGCAGCGTGGATCACCCGCGCCGCCGTCCGGCCGACCGCGCGCGCCACCTGCCGGTGGGCTGGGGCTTGCTCGGCCGCGTGGTCGACGGCGCCGGCCGTCCGCTGGACGGCAAGGGACCGCTCGAGACCACCGAGGTCGGCCCGCTCAACGCCCGTCCGATCAACCCGCTCGACCGCGCCCCGATCTCGGAAACCCTGGACGTCGGCGTGCGCGCCATCAACGCCATGCTGACGGTGGGCCGCGGCCAGCGTCTCGGCCTGTTCGCCGGCACCGGCGTCGGCAAGTCGGTGCTGCTGGGGATGATCGCGCGCTACACCACGGCCGACGTGATCGTGGTCGGCCTGATCGGCGAACGCGGGCGCGAAGTGAAGGAATTCATCGAGCAGATCCTGGGGCCGGAAGGCCTGGCCCGTTCCGCCGTGGTGGCGGCGCCGGCCGATTCGCCGCCGCTGCTGCGCATGCAGGGTGCGGCCTACGCCACCGCCATCGCCGAGCACTTCCGCGACGAGGGCAAGAGCGTCATGCTGATCATGGATTCGCTCACCCGCTACGCCCAGGCCCAGCGCGAGATCGCGCTGGCGATCGGCGAACCACCGGCCACCAAGGGCTATCCGCCGTCGGTGTTCGCCAAGCTCCCGGTGCTGGTGGAACGGGCCGGCAACGGCCACGAAGGCGGCGGTTCGATCACCGCCTTCTATACCGTGCTGTCCGAGGGCGACGACCAGCAGGACCCGATCGCCGACGCCGCCCGCGGTATCCTGGACGGCCACATCGTGCTCAACCGCCGCCTGGCCGAAGCCGGGCATTACCCCGCCATCGACATCGAACAATCGATCTCGCGCGCGATGCACAACATCACCTCGCGCGAACAGCAGATGGCGGCGCGCCAGCTCAAGCAGCTGTACTCGCGCTACGAACGCTCGCGCGACCTGATCACGGTGGGCGCGTACGCCGCCGGGTCCGACCCGGTGCTGGACAAGGCGATCCAGCTGAACGAGCGCATCGAGACTTTCCTGTGCCAGGAAATCCACGACAACACCGACATGCTGCAGAGCTTGGGGGAATTGACCTCTCTGTTCGGCTGATCGGATTGCTGTTGCCGCCGGTATACTTTAGATCATGGCCAAATCCTCCGCTCTCGACACCCTGATCGACCTCGCCCAGCGCGAGTCCGACGACCGCGCCAAGCGCCTCGGCGCGGCGCTGAAGGCGGTCGAAGAAGGCGAGCAGAAGCTGCAGATGCTGAACGGCTACCGCGACGATTACGTGAACAAGCTGGACGCGGCCCAGCAGGCCGGCATCACGCCCTTCGCCTACCAGAATTTCATCGCCTTCCTCGACAAGCTGGAAAACGCCGTCAAGGGCCAGAAGGAAGTGATCAAACATGCCGAGTTCAAGGCCGGCATGGAACGCAAGGCCTGGCAGGAAAGCGAACGAAAACGCTTGTCCTACCGGACCTTGAACGAACGCGCGGCGGCCCAGGCACTGGCCATCGACATCAAGCGCGACCAGAAGACGATGGACGACTTTGCGGCACGGTCGGCCCGGTTTAAACGATGACATGCCGCTGACGAACGACGGTCCGACTCCACGCTACCACACCATGCAAACCACACCCCTTTCGATCCAGCCGAACGCCGGCGTCAACAACACCAACGCGGCAGCGCGCAACGGCGCGGCCGGCAGCGACGGCAGCCAGTTCAGCCAGATGCTGTCGAACGAGATGGTGCAGCGCCAGGCGCCCGCGCCGCTGCCGCAAGCCGCTGCGCCCAAGCCTGAAGCGCCCAAGCCGCCATCGGCCGACAAGCCGGCCCCGGCCGACGAAGCGCCGCCGCCCGCCACCGCGCAAACAAGCAAGACGAACGACACCAAGGCCGATGCGGCGGACGCCGACGACGACAGCGAGGACAGCGCCGACGACGGCGCCGTCAAGGCCGATCCGGCCGCCGACATGCTGGCGCTGATGGCCAGCCTGCAGCAGCCGGGCCGGGACGGCGCGGCCGTCAAGGGCAAGGCGGGTACCGCCGCCCAGGCCTTCGATGCCCTCGGCGGCGGCAAGGCCAAGCGCGGCGACGCCCAGCTGGCCGCGCTGCAGGCGGCGATGAAATCGGTGAGCAAGACGGGCACGGACGGTGCCGACGCCGCCGGCGGCGCCGGCAAGACCCTGGGCGCCACCGCGTTCAAGAATCCGGCGCTGGCCGACCTCGGCACCGACGCCAGGCAGGCCGCCGACACCGCCGACCTGCGCGGCGCGCTCGGCGCCGCCGCCGTCAAGGGCGAGGTCAAGCCGCAGCTGGACGCGGCCGACCTGGTGCTGCAGCAGGCGCGCGACGCCGCGCTGCAGGCGGCGAATCAGGCAGATGCCGCGCCGGTGGCCGTCGCCGCCGCCGCCGCCCAGCCGGCCATGCTGGAAGCGGCCGAAGCCGCCGCCGCCGCGAGCGAAGCCCTGAGCGCGCGCGTGGGCACCAGCCAGTGGGACAACCAGGTCGGCCAGAAGATCGTCTACATGGTCGGCAGCGAAGAGCAGACCGCATCGCTGACGCTGAACCCGCCGGACCTGGGCCCGCTGCAGGTGGTGCTCTCGGTGAGCAACGACCAGGCCAGCGTGACCTTCTCGTCGAACCAGCTGGAAGTGCGCCAGGCCCTCGAAAACGCCCTGCCGCGTTTGCGCGAGATGATGGGCGAGAACGGCATCGCGCTGGGCAACGCCAGCGTCAACGCCGGCATGCCGGACGGGCGCCAGGCGCAGGACCAGTCCGCGCAGTCGGGCCGCGGCTTCGGCCGCGGGAGCGGGAACGGGCGTAACGAGCTGGATGTCGCCGATGCCGCGGCGCGGCCCATCACCCGCACGGTGAGCCTGGGCGATCGCGGGATGGTCGATACGTTCGCATAAGGCGGACGTAAGGTTGAACGCGTGGACGGGAACCCGTCCACCCTACCGAGACGCGTGCCTGAATGACCACACCCGTTTCCGGGCTGCCATCGCCTGTACCGGCAAACCCCGATTTACCCGCCCTTCCCCTCTCTTTTCCACCATTGCCGCTGCGCACTTTTTCCCGATAATGACATAATGACGGAACGATCCAACAGCGGAACCGAAGCACATTGAAAGCGAATCCAAAAATGAAAGCCGATCCGAAAGCGGATGCAGCAGCCCCAGCCGGCGGCGGCAAGAGCAAGCTGATCATCATCATCCTGGCCGCCGTGCTGGTGCTGGGCCTGGGCGGCGGTGCGGCCTGGTTCTTCCTGCACGGCAGCGGGGGCGAGGAAGCGGCCGAAGCGCCCAAGAAGGAAAAGAGCAGCAAGAAGAAAAAGAAGGAAGAGCATCCGCCCGAGTACCTGGCGATCGAGCCCTTCACCGTGAACCTGCAGCCGGAAAACGGCGACCAGTACCTGCAGGTGGCGTTCACGCTCCAGGTGGATGCGCCGGAACAGGCCGAGATGATCAAGACCAATATGGCGAAGGTGCGCAGCCGCGTGCTGCTGCTCTTGTCCGGCAAGAAGGCGTCCGAGATCAACACCGTGGAAGGCAAGCAGCAGTTGGCCGGCGAGATCCTGGCCGTGGTCAAGGCACCGTTCGCGGAACACGGCGAGGAGCAGGAAGTCTCGGACGTGCTGTTCACATCGTTCATTATTCAGTAAAGCAAGATGGCCGATAATTTTCTCTCCCAGGAAGAAGTCGATGCCCTCCTCAAGGGGGTCAACGGCGATCAGGACGACGTCGCGACGCCTGAAGACACCTCGGGAGTCCGCAGCTACAACCTGGCAACGCAGGAGCGGATCGTCCGCGGCCGCATGCCGACGCTCGAGATCATCAACGAGCGTTTCGCCAGGTATCTGCGGGTCGGCCTGTTCAATTTCCTGCGCCGCAGCGCCGAGGTCTCGGTGGGGTCGGTGCGGGTCTCCAAGTACAGCGAATTCATCCGCAACCTGGTGGTTCCGACCAACCTCAACCTGATCCACATGAAGCCCCTGCGCGGCACCGCGCTGATGGTGTTCGACCCGGGCCTCGTGTTCCTGCTGGTGGACAACCTGTTCGGCGGCGACGGCCGTTTCCACACCCGCGTGGAAGGGCGCGACTTTACCCAGACCGAACAGCGCATCATCCTGCGCATCCTCGACATCGTGTTCGAGGCCTACGCCAAGTCGTGGGAACCGGTGTACCCGATCGAATTCGAGTACATCCGCTCAGAGATGAACACCCAGTTCGCGAACATCGCCACCCCGAACGAAGTCGTGGTATCGTCCACCTTCACCATCGAACTCGGATCGGTGTCGGGCCAGATCCACTTCTGCATGCCGTACTCGATGATCGAGCCGATCCGCGATGCGCTCACCTCCAGCATCCAGGGCGAGGCCCTGGAAGTGGACAAGCGCTGGATC
>Ga0308164_10001591_pt1 | contig 25885 bp, 33 predicted proteins | sample PhyTR2_FD_201031 | JGI IMG/M metagenome (GOLD analysis project Ga0308164, IMG submission 201031) | Phyllosphere microbial communities from UC Gill Tract Community Farm, Albany, California, United States - DLSLT.R2 | ecosystem: Host-associated > Plants > Phyllosphere > Unclassified | place: USA... | reverse complement strand
TCACGCCAGCCTCATGCTCGCGCAACACCCCAATGATCTGATCCTCGGTAAATCGGCCTCGCCGCATCACTCGTCTCCATCTGACGAGCTAACTTACCAGTGGCATTAATTCTGGGGAGCAGGTCATGCTGCACAACGTCGGCAGGCGTTGGTGCGGAACCGATTATGCGCTCCACGATTACGCGGGCAAACGCCGGAATGCAGCGTCGGTACGCATTACTGAGTTGACGGATCCTTGGTCCGGCACCTTCCGCCTCGGACATCGGTTAGGTCCTGCGTACCCAATCTAGTAAGCCGTGATCCTTGAGCGATTTTAGTGCTCGCACGGTAGCATCGCGCGACCGCCGCAACTTCCCCATCAGAACGTCGATCGACGGCTCAAGCCGGCCTGGCCGGTGACATACGACGCGATGCAGCGCGCGCAGGACTTCCAGCCCGACATGACCGAGCGGTCCGTTGCGCTTGCTAGGCTGCTTGTGCTGCCGGTCATAGCCTTCTGCCGTGACCATCTGCCGTTTGTTGACAAGGCGCCAGAATCGGATCTCGCACGAGCCCTTGAGAAAGCTATCGCGCCGGAAGCGGTTACGCGAGATGCCGTATCGGCTGGCCTTGCCGCCAATGACCTCGTGGAGCGAGCGCGCGGTCATGCCACCGCTCCCTCTGCGGCACGCTTCGCGCCGCGGTCCTTCGAGTAGTTCGGCTGCTGGCGCACACCCATAGACCAGAAGGTCCGCCCATTCCTGCGCGATCTCGATAGGGTGCGGCAGGTACGCGGCGCGGTTGTAGGTCGCCTCGGCACCGTCTGGAATATGCGGGGGCATGAGATCGATGATGGCCCGATCGCTCGGTCTGTTGAGCGCCTGCGCGCGTTCGTTCATCACTGTCGAGAAGGTCGATCGCCAGCCGCGCGGCACATGCCGCGCCGGGGCCGCCAGATGATTGTAGAAGTACCCGATCGCATTCTCGCTGATCGGCTTGTGAAAGTGCCTCTGACTCCGAAACACCAGTGGCCCGCGCGGTGCGAAGGTACGCGCCGCCTGAAGAACCTCCATCGCCTGTCTGGACAGCGGTACCAGAATATCGAAACGCTCGTCTTTTTGCGCGCGGCCTTCAATTTCATACGGTCCGCCGGGACCCGCCATACCGGCGCATCCTCGCTCGAGGCCTGCAGTTCGGCCCAGTCGGTCGTACGAAGCGTCCCCGGTCGCAGTACCGTCAGGGCAAGCAATCGCGACGCGAGCTTGGTTATGGGATGTGCTGCCGATGCCTCGCCTGCCACTAGTAGCGCACGGGCGTCCTCTAGCGATCCCAACGCTGGCTACCGTTTCTTTATAAGCGGCTTCATCGCTCCACGGATCGATACAGCCGGATCGCTCGGCGCGTATCCCGACGCTATCGCAAAGCCGTAAACAGCCGCGATGCGCTGCCGAACGCGACGGGCAGTCTCCACCGATGGGCGATCCTCGATCCGGCGCACCAGTTGTAGCATGATGGGCGAAGTCACTACGGCAACTGGCGTCGAGCCGATGTACGGAAAGACATCCTTCTCGAGGCTGTTCAAGACGTCGGCCGCATACGCAGGCACCAGCTCGACAATTGCTGCGAATGCCACTCCCGAGCTACCGCTTCGAACGTAGTTGCACGCTCGATATGACAAACCGCAGCGGTTTGCTTGCGGTCGATGCTCGGATCGATACCTGCCTTCAAAAGCCGCGCCGCTGCGTCCCGATGTTCGCGTGCCAGCGTAAGGCTGACTTCGGAATAGCCGCCCAGTACAAGCAGCTTTTCCTTCCCCGCGACGCGCTATTTGCAGCGCCAGGAGCGAAAACCGGTGGTCGTCACGAACATGTGAAGACCCGAGGCGTCCGACAGCTTGTAGCTCTTGTCCGCTGCCTTGGCCTGGCGGCAGCGTAATCCGGTCAGCACTCGATACCCCAGAACGTCTTCCGCGTACCCCCGAGACACCCCCAACAGGCGTGCGCTTGGCTGGGAAGCTATGGGACCGCGTGAGACTACCTCCCGAGGAGAAATTGAGGCAAATCTTCAGCCTATGAGACAAACTGGGACACTGTGGGAACGGTGGGTGGCGGAGCGGGAGTCCGTATAACTCCATCTTTTTCACGTTGATAACGCCCGATTTTTTCACATCCGGTGCCGTTAAGTCATTTATATAGATGAATAGTTCTGGCAACGACGTCTTTTGCTATCCGTTACCATCCGTCCGTGACTGCGACCTTTATTAGGACGCATATTAGGATGCTACAGAGTGCCGGACACGTAGGGATCCCCAATGGCTCGCACTCTGAACAAATTGAACGTCAAGCAGATCGCCGCAATTACGGAACCCGGCTGGTATGGCGACGGCGGCGGCCTCTGGCTCCGGATCACCAAGGATGGCTCGCGACGTTGGGTGCTTGTCTCCATCAAGGGCGGCAAGCGCAAGGAGATGGGCTTGGGCGCCGCCGCCGACGTGACACTGGCGAAGGCGCGAACCGCGGCGACCGAAGCCCGGGCTGCCATAGACGAGGGACGAGATCCAATCGCGGAGCGCGCAGCGAAGCTGGTGCCGACGCCAATAGCGGTGAAACCCGACGTCATCACCTTCGGGGATTTCGCTGACGAATATCTTGATAGCGTGGAGGGCGGATGGAAGAGCGCCGTGCACAGGAAGCAGTGGCGGAGCACGCTTCGCGACTACGCCCCGGCGATCCGCGCAATGGCGATCACAGACGTTGGCACCGACGACGTATTGACCGCCCTCAAGCCGATCTGGCTTACGAAGGCGGAGACGGCGAAGCGAGTGCGCGGCCGGATCGAGAAGGTCCTCGACGCCGCCAAGGCCCGGGGGCTCCGTCCGCGTGACTCGATGAACCCGGCCGCCTGGCGCGGACACCTAGCGCTGCTCTTACCCAAGCAATCGAAACTGGCGCGTGGCCACCACGCCGCCCTGCCCTACGCAGATGCGCCAGCTTTCATGAAGGCACTGCGATCGCGCGGCGCCGCGAGCGCCCGATGCCTCGAGTTCGTCATCCTAACGGCCGCCCGGTCCGGCGAGGCGTTGGGTGCGACGTGGGGGGAGATCGACATGGACGATCGCACGTGGACCGTTCCTAGTGAACGAATGAAGGCCGGCGAGGAACACGTCGTGCCCCTGTCCTCAGCCGCGGTCGCACTGCTTCAGTCCGTCCGGCCGGACGGACCAAAGGGCACGGATATCGTTTTCGGCGTCAAAGGCGCCCCACGTTCAAACATGGCGATGGCAATGTTGCTCAAGCGCATGGAGTACGGATACGCGACGACGCACGGCTTCCGATCAACGTTTCGCGACTGGGCCGGCGACATGACCGAATACCCGCGCGAGCTTATTGAGCAGGCGCTCGCGCACACGATCCAAAACAAGGCAGAGCGGGCTTACAGGCGAGGCACTGCGATCAAGCGCCGCATGCAGCTGATGGAGGACTGGGCGGCATATTTGCGGGGGTGAACGGGTAACGGGTATCATCCGTCAGCTCATTTATATGGTCGACCGAGATTACCCGCGTTGTTCCTGTCGAAACCCATAGACCGTTTGGAAGCTTATCCTCGGCGCAACCCCGATTGATGCCCAATAGAATGCAACTCTCGTCGTGAATTTGGAATACCGGCGATCCCGAACGCCCCGGTCCCCATGGACCGTCAGCGTAGAAATTAGTTCCCCACGTTGGAAACTGGATCGAGGCCTTTTGGACGACACCCTCAGCGTATTTAGGTCCTCGAAGCGCACTGAACTCGGTGCCATCGTTTGGATAGCCGAATGAATGGATTCTAGTACCTGTCGAGACTTCGCGACCGAATTCAGGGATATTCCAGGCGAATGCTCGCGCTACTAAACCCGGGTCTGTGACGAGCACGGTCGCGAGATCTTGCTTATCTGCTGGCAAAGTTCTGAACTGAACCACGTAAAATGAGCCCAGCTTGCATGGCACTCCGCCGTCATAGGATACCACATCCACGTGCGTCAGGCTCGGTGCCACGCAATGCGCGTTCGTTATCAGCCATGCAGCATCGGATCGATCGGCATGGACCATAAGGAAAGCGGTCGAGCTAGCTGTTTTGCGAGCCAAAGCCGGATCGGTCAGATGACCGTCTAAGTGAACGATGCTGGATCGAATACGACTACGAGATCTGAGGTTTTTCCAGTCCATCTGCTGATACTGTGTGGGTAGCGATTGTCGCGCAAGAAGTTAGCGGGCCTGATCAGAATCCATGCGCCCCACAGTGCGATGCCCCCAATGCTGTACTTCTGGCAGGGATCAAAGACGGAAGGACTGATTTCGCCGGTTGAGGGGCGCGATATCGGTGGTTTGTGATACCAGCGCTGCACGTTTGACCGAGGGCGCGAAGCCTATATTCCCAACCGGCGAGCGATCAGCTCGCGTATAGGATTGAGAGCATGACCGTGGAAATTTATGAGATCGCAGTTCTGGAGGACGGCAAGTCCAAAGTCGTAGAAACCCGCGAGGGGCCGCTTCCGGATCCCGGTGAGCTCGTTGAGGTGACCCTGGATGGGACTGACGTCGAGATTGAAGTTTCCCACATCGAACGAATTCACAAGAAAGCTGGACTAGTTAATCGCGTTGTTCTGAGCGACGACGCTAACGGCGGCGCCATGCCTTTCATGGCTTAAAGCGTTTGATGGCGGCGCACTTCGGATCACCCGCGCCGCCATCAAACAACTGCGCGATTAGATTGCAAGCCAGCCCTTCAGCCGTGGAGCCGTAATGTCGTTTAATATCAACGTCGTTTGCCCGAATGGTCGCCAAAAACGGTGTTATAGATATCAATGGCTTATGCGGCCAGGGGCATGGCGCCCGTGTCAGTGAGCACTGAGATTGGGTGCCGGCAGCGGGCCGGTTCATGACCGATCTGAAAAGGGCAATCTATATTGCTATCCCGGCGAGCAGGCCCCCGGTCTTCGTCGACTGATCGAAGTGTACACCCTCGCGGCTACGATTGAGGTGTTCCGGGTCCTACTACTAGGCGTTGCGCCAATACGGACGATTCCTAGGTGGCGCCGTGAGAGATACAGCCTATCTAAGACATTCGTTAAGGGGATTAAGGCTTATGCGGGGAAGTGCGTGAGTGTGTCCGACATCATCCGCCAGCGAGTGGATCAAGCGAGCGTACAGGGAGTGCGCCCTTGCACAATTCAACTGGACCATGATGGACTTCGTGAACTCATTCTGGAGTGTGACCGAAACGGTAATCCCATCACTGCCGGCGGCGGCGTGTTTACGTTTTTGGGACTGCCGATTGAACAAGGCGCACGTGGGGAAGTTGGCATGCTCTACGTAAGAACCTCACAGCGCTATATTGCTTGGGAATTGCGTAGCCGCGCTAAAAATGTGTGGGATTTATTCGATCTCGACCAAGCTTTGCTTATTGGCGCTTCTTTCGAGACCCGTGAAGCCGCGAGCGCGCATGCTCTAAACATGGAGCTTGGACAAGGACCAAGCGGACCCGCGGCTTGATTATCGAGGTTAACGAAGATTGCCATCTCCGGGGCGGCGAGCAATAATTAGCAATGGACCACAGCAACCCTATCAATCGCTTGACCGCTGAACTTCGAGCCTTCCGGGACGAGCGTGACTGGGCGCAGTTTCATTCCCCACGAAACCTAGCGGCTTCGGTCAGCATCGAGGCTGCCGAACTGCTGGAAATATTTCAATGGAGTGACATTGAGCCGCCGTTTGATAGCGAAACGCAGGCTCGACTTCGGGACGAGATAGCTGACGTGGCGATATACCTGCTCCTCCTGAGCGACCGCGTAGACGTGGACTTGGTTGACGCGGTAGAGCAAAAAATCGCGAAAAATAGGCAGCGATTTAAACCCTCTAATTGATAGGCTTGGTCGCGTGCAGTCTGCCAGTGATTTCTACGTGTTTAAAAAATGGCTGAACGCATCCGGGCATGCGTTTGGCAAAGAAGGCCTTGCGGCAGTTGTCCCGGAGGACGATCGAGAAGCTTATTGGGCAATATACTCGGAATTTCTAGATGCGGCAGGTGGAGCAATAGGCGACCACTCACGACTGCCTTTGTATTTACGCCCGAAAGGATATTCACGGTTGCGTGGATCGCGAGGTCATCGGCCAGTCGACTTGTGGGTTTCCATCTGCGCAGATGGCGCCGCACTGTTCGGCCACATGCCCCAGGTATATTCCATAGCGTCCGTCCGTGGACTTGAGATTGGTTTCGCAGCTTCAATACCGGAAGACGACTATTATGACCCCAATGTCAAAAGCAGAAACCGAGCAATTGTACCATTAATCAACGCAGCCTTACCTGAACCATCGAGCGCAGCGGCAGTTCAACTTGAAACTGCATTGGATGAAGATGGTGGTTGGATCTTTAGCACTCAAACTCGGCTTCAGCCATCGGACAAGGGGCATGGCAAGTTTTCTTCACTACAGGAAATGCTGCATCATTTGAAGACAAGCGGGGGGAGTGCGGGGGGCGGCTGCATCGCCCGCTATTACACACCTCAACAGGTCGCTAGCGTTAACCTTCACGCGGAGTTCGATCTTGCCTTAAATCGCTTCGGGTCTCTTTTGACGGCAGCCCGCCCAACCGAATGGGACATTGGTGTTCTCGCGAATAAAGGGCAAGTCGAAGACGGAACTTCGCTGGGTCTGTTCAATCCAGACACTGTAGAGGATGGAAGAAAGATTGTTCTGGCTCGAGTCGCAATGCGGCAAGGTCAAAAAAAGTTCAGGAGCGCCCTGATGAAAGCTTATGGCGGCCGCTGTGCTGTCACGGGATGTGATACGCCTGACGTACTCCAAGCCGCTCACATCATGCCGTACCTAGGGCCTTCTACAAACCATCCTACTAATGGGATACTATTGAGGGGGGATATCCATACTCTATTCGATCTAGACTTGATAAGCATCGATCCAAAAACCTTAGAAATCGTTGTGTCAGCCGCGTTGAAATATTCAATTTATGCAGAATTGGCTGGCCGCATCGTGTCAGTTCCCAAGATGTTTACAATGCGACCAAGTCAGGAAGCCTTACAGCACCGATGGCAGTCGATCTCTCGATAATGACAGCTGATGCCGGACGGCCGGTCGCTTTTGCGTGCGGCGGCGCCTCGCGGTGGATTGGGACTGTCGACAGTGCCGGATGGGCGAGCGCCGGTAGCGGTTTTCGGGCGGCCGGCTTGACCGCCCCGTCCGCTATTAGTGTCGGCCGTACCGGTTAGAGGTCCGAACGTTGCGATAGGATCCGCCGCGGTGACTCGAGCCGCTGTAGCTGCCCGAATAGCTGCCGCCGTGGGTGCTGGTATGATGCCCAACGCCGTACGAAACTCGAGGAGCGTACGATCGGGACGAGTATGACCGTCGGCTCGCCGAGGCCGGCACGGCGACCATTGCCAACCCTGCGAGAACCGCAGCCGCGATATTAAAACGTATCACGCTGGCTTCACCCCGGCGGCGTCGCATTTTGCGAACTTGCCCTTGGCATCCCTGCAGCGGACCGGTTTTTTGGTCGCGGCGGACGGACACTTGATGAACTTACCGTGCGCGCCACGACACGGCGCTGCCGCGACTGGCGACGCCGCGAGCGTCATGACGCCGAATGCGGCTAGTGCGATTTTCAGCATATGCAGCTCCAGGCGAGTCGTTCACCCGGCAGACTATGCTCATCGCGACGTTGCGCAACAGCGGTAACAAAGTCGGCAGCGTTGTGACTTCTGAGATCCGGGAAATACGATCGCTGCGGTTATGGCTCGTCACCCTTTACGCTAGAGCTCAACTGAGACGAACAACCGGGAGAGAAAAATGCTCGAGCGACTACAACGGGCGGCGATGGCTGCAGAGGGTAATTTGCCGGTGACGCTGTCGCTCAATGAGGGTGGCGGAGGCACTATGGTACTTCATATGGCTGATGCGCTTGGCGTGCTAACGACTTACGGAAACTCGCAGACGTTTATTCCTTGGACTTCGATAAAGTTCATTAAGGTCGCATCCTGATTCCCCACCCCAATAGTCCGAACGCCAAGATGGCCGCTGCCCGTGAAAGGGTGGCGGCCTTTCGCGTTGAGGATGACGATGCAGTCGTCGTCGATGCCGTGAGCGGCCTAACCGTCGGGGATGTGCGTTATCTGGCGCAGAGGTGGCGTAAGCAGCCGCTTGCTCAGAAGCTTTCGGCCGGTAGGCTATTCTAGTAAGCAGAGAAGATCAAAAATTGATCGTCGACGGGAGTAAGGGATGCCGAAATCGCGTGGCCGAAAGCCAAAGAAGCAGGTCGCAGTGCAGCAACGCAGCAATCCGAACCGGATGATCTTTGAAAAACTGGATTTCGGCATAGGCGATCGCCACGACGAGTTTAAGCATGCACTACTTAAATCCGCTCGCGAAGATGTTGAGAAATATCCGTCCCTTATCGTGAAACTGTACGGCGTACTAAAAGAGCGCTGGCCGGAAAATGTGCTGTCGACGTTCGCTTTCTACGGCACGCGCGCGTCGATTAACGCGAAGGGCGAAACCCGCAGCCTTACCAAAGGTATTGAGCAGCATCATATCGAGCTACTCCAAGGCATCTCTCTCACCCTGCCAGCAGCCGAGTGGGGCAAAGCTCCTTCCACCGCGGAAGCCATGCAAACCGTATTCGATATCGTGCCGCAAATATCCGATACGATCTTCAAGCGCCGACTGATTGATGAAGCGGACGAAGTGGATGATCAACGGAAGGCTCTGATAGCACTTCAGGAGAAGATCAGACTTCACACACAAGCGATCAGAAATTGGGGATATTTTAACGAGGTAAAACTGATCTGCCGCGAGTTGTACGCACCACTGGACGCCAAACTCGAAGCAGCAGCGGGATACACGTTCAGCGATATACTCGATGTGTCCGAGACTGTCCTGACGACCATCGAACAACGCGGCAATGACCACATGGATGCTTTGAGACGGGTATTGGCCGCTCGTGAAGGTAAGTCCCTAATAGAAGCCTATTTCCGTGAGTTTCCTAATATGGTCGGATCTCCCGACAAATTGTTTGATGCCATACCGGAAGGAACGCCCCGACAAGGGGTGATCGCATTCGTGATTTCGCATGCGGACTTGCGGCATTCAGAAGATATGTCAGTCACGACCGCTGAGATCGCCGCGATGACGGGTAAGGGGGAAGAGCGCGTCAATCGCATTTTGCGAATGCTGTCGATCGAACCGGGCGAACTCGCTGACGAGAAGATTGAACACATGTTTCTCTCGAATCCGGTCTGGGCCCGGCCCGGCATTCATATTGACGGCGGGTATATGTTCGTTATGCCGCAAGCAATATTCAGCCATATTAACGAAATTATGTGGAACGTCGCGACCTCGGCGAAGATAGAAAGTGATTTGTCGGATCGGCGCGCTTACTATCTTGAAGATAAAACGGAATCATTAATAAAATCGGTGCTTCCCACAGCAAGAATTACCAAAAATGCTAAATGGAAGGTCGGTGGTCAGCAGTTCGAGACGGACGTCATTGCTGTAATTGACAAAACGGTATTCCTTGCTGAAGCTAAATCTCATCGATTAACGCCTCAGGGGTTGCGAGGCGCGCCGGACCGACTCAAACGTCATCTGAACGATATGGTGGTTGCACCATCCATTCAGTCCGAGCGTCTCGCCGAGCACATCATCGCCGCGCGTGCGGGTAATGCCGAGAGCCTGAAAATCACGCAGTCTCTCGATCTGGATGCGGAAAACGTCGATCAGATCATTCGAATATCGCTTACGATCGACGACCTGTCGGTTCTTAGTTCATCGGAAGAAGAGATGGCGAAAGCCGGGCTCATCCCGGATGGGCATAGTCTGGCTCCGGCGTTGCACATCGCCGACCTAGTCTGCATCGCCGATATCCTTGACGAAGAAATCCCGTTTCTGCATTATTTTTCGGAGCGTTTTCACTTCCAAAAGCATTTCGATATTTTCGGTGACGAGCTAGATTTTCTCGGCGTCTATTTATCGACAGGCTTCAACCTTGGGGAAAAGCAAGAAGATTTCCATCGTTTGATGGTGTCGGGAATGTCTGGTGTTATCGATCGGTACTACAACGCCCGCGACGCTGGAATGGAAATACAAAAGCCCACGGCATCGATCAACCGAACTTACAAGGCGATCATCGACAAACTGGCCCGGACGAAGCCCCCCGGATGGACCACTATGGGCATTTTCATTCTCAGTTCCGCGAGTCCCGAGGAGCAACCAGCGGTCGAGCGCGGACTGAACAGGCTAAGGCAATCGGTCACGCGCAAGAATGCAAAGCCGGGTCATGAATGCTTCATGGAGATCGTGCCGCCGCTTAATCGCAAAGCGACGGTCGGTTTCTACGTCCATCAGGGTAAAAACACCAATCTCCGGCGCGATCATATGGAGAGATTTGCGGCTGAAGCACTTGAGCGTGACGAGGCCACGAGCTGTGTCCTGTTCGCTAAAAATACCGACGACTGGTCTTCGCCTTACGATGCAGCTTTACTCGCACAGCGGCGAGAAAAAATTAGAGCGGAGCTTAAAAGCTGAAAACCAAACCAACTTTGTTTCTCAAACAGCACTAAACCAGCAACCGGGTCCGGATTGAGCTCAGGCTGGCGTAGTAGTCAATTGTTGGGCGAAGATAGCAACGTGCCCCAACCTAAGCGATACCGATCCCGCAACATGGCCGACGCAGAACGTCGGTTGATAGGAGACGATCATGATCAAGTCTGATCTGCATTCCGCCATTCAGCGCCTCAAGGGCTTTCGCGCGGAGGTCTTGGACGAGGATCCAGTCAACGGCGAAGGCGGCCTCACGGGCGCGGATCTGGACGTCGTGATCCAGCATTGCGAGGCCACTGAAGACATGGTGAGCATCCACTACGTCGACGATCTCAACGACCTGGCAAAGTCGGTCGGCGGGGCTTAACCCGCCTCCCGCTCTCCCTCGCGCTACATGCCGATCCTCATGCCCGGCCGCCCACCGCCGTTCGGCGTCCTGATCTCGCGCCATACGACGCCGGCCGCTGCCATCTGGCCGATGATATCGTCGTGGCGGCGTTTATCCCACCGACCGCGTACCATCTTCATGAGCGTGGATTCGAGGATGCCGTCGCCGCCGGCGTCGCGCACCGCGCGCAGCGTCCATAGATACTCGGCCTAGCGATCATTGTCGGCGACGTTGCCCTCGATCGCGCCGACCAGCGCCGCGGTCGAATGGGATTAGTCCTTCGCCCCATATCGGGTCAGCGACAGGCGAAAATCAATCTTTCTCGGCTGCCCGTTCGAAAAGAACACCGTCTGGGTCTCGGAAACCTCTGTGATGCAAAAATCGCCCCAAACGAAGCCGGTGCCATCCACGAACATGAGCATCTTGCCCTTGTCGGCTTCTGCTCGCATCGCGTCTACTTGGCCGAATCCGCCAGCGTAAGCTGGGTAAATCGTACCATCTAAGCTGATGGTATCCTCCCCCGGTCCAATGAATTGTTGAACCGGCCGCACACCTACCCGCTCAACAGCCGCCCATCGCCACGTAGTTGTGCGCTGGAGTGATTGGTAGGCGGCGGTCGATACCGAGAAGCGGAAGTCGCCAAGCGCCATCATTACGTATGATTCAGTCATTCATATTCCTTCCTTGCCCGACGGCGAGCTTGCGGAACTCTTCACGCACGATCTTGCGCGTAGAATGGGGGTCGTTGGCGCCGTGGATGTGAACTTCACGGATTGATGGAGCGGTGGTGAGGGCGCGGTTCCACGTCTGCGCACGCGCGCCGGCTGGCACGATCGTTCCCGATCGCGGCGCGCGGCGCGGTCCCGCCCTGGGCATCGCCGGCGCGCCAGCCGGCGCCGACCACGCCACACCCTTGCCGTTCACGAAATTGGCGAGCGGCGTGTTCATCACGTCGCCGACGCTGCGCATGAACGCGGGCAGCCGCGACGCCAGCCCGAACGTCAGGTTGTCGGCGATCGCCATGCCTATTCCGGCCCAGTTCACCGAACTCACGGTATTCGCGATGGCGGGCCATGCGGTCGTGTTGAACCACGACTTTACGCCTTCCCATGCCGTGGCGATCGCACCGCGGTACTTGTAGATCAGGAGCGCGGCCGATGCGGCGAGGATCGCCCACCCGACGGGGTTCGACAGCAAGCCGAACGCAGCCGCGACGCCCCGAAGGAGCCACGGCCCGAGCGCGATGAGACCGCGCAGCGCCATCGGCCCCAACTTCGTCGCCATGCTGCCAAGGAACCGACCGAGAGGCGCTAGCCAACCGATCAGGCGCGTCAGGAACGGCATGCGCGGCCCCATCCGGCCGACGGCGGAGAACAGGAAGCGCCAGGCACCGGCAAACATCTTGAGCGGCGACAGCACCCATCGAAGCGCGATCCCGAACACCTTCATCGTGGCGGCGATCGCGCCGAACCCCATCAGGGTCACAACGCCTTTCGCAAAGCCGGGATGGCGCTCAAACACACCGGCCAAGTGGGTGAGGCCGCTTGCGATATTGTTGATCGCGTCAATGCCGCCGCCCTTGAAGAAGGCGCTACCAAGGGCAGTTTCCAGGTTCGTCAGGCTCGCTCGAAACGCCGCCATCTGCAGTTTGGGGTCATTCTTCCGAGCTGAAATGAAACCACGATCCACCCCCATCACCTTCGTGAAGAGGTTCTCGTCCTTGTGCAGACGCGCATTATCCTGATCGCCGACGAGGTTATTAGCCAGCCGGTTGGCGTTGCGATCCCGGAACAGCGGAATGAGTGCCTTGGCGAGCGATAGCTGGTCGCCCGTGTTGTACCCCTGCTTGCGCAGCGCTGGCCGAAGAACCGTTTCCGTCCACGCGAGCGGATCGCTCAAGGCGAGGTTCGTGCCCTTGATCGCGCCCGGCTTCCACCCGACGGGACCGACCTTGTTGTAGACGACCTGCTTCGGGTCGAGCAGTCCAAGCTTCATCCACGCCTCGGTGGAGATCTTGTTCTTCGCCTTGCCGAGAATCGTGCCAGTCCACGTGTTCTGCATCGTACCGGCGCGGTCGCCGCCATACTCCTGCATGAGCGACGGGGCGATGCGGTAGAGGAACCGCGTCGACATCGCCTTCATGTACGGGTTGGCTTGCTGCATGTAGCCGAAGAACTCTTGCGGGTTCACCGTGCCACCGCTGGCGATCATCGCCTGGTAAAGCTTGCCGGATTCGCTCTGGAACCGCCGCGGGTCGAAACCCTTATGCTGCGCGGTCCCCATTCCGCGCATTTCCATCGCGCGGATCAGGTATTTCGCATTCTCGCCCTTATCGCCGGCGTGATCACCAAGCATGTTGTCGAGCATCGTCGACATCTTCTGGACGAACGTCAGGTTCTCGGCGGCGTGGGCAAAGCTGCCGAACGCGAGCGTCGTCTCGTTCATGACCTTCAGGTTGTCGTTCAGCGTCGATGTCGGGAGATCCCGCATCGTCTTGTTCGCCTGCGCGACCGCGCGCGCCATTTCGATCGACGTGCGACCAGCCATGCGCATCTGGGAAAGCTGGTGCGCGTACTCGTTGCCGTTGCCGAAGATGCCCTTGAGGCCCATCGTCAGCCCGCCGGCAGCCGCCATGGCCGCGATCGGCGTAAGCGCGCCCGCCATCTGACGGTATGCCGCGCGCGTCTCCGCCGCCTGTATGCGAAGGCGCCGGTTCATCTGGCCGAACCGGCGCTCGATGCCGGTTGCCGCGCTGTTCATGCTCGAGCCGACGCGGGCCCCGATATTTACGAAAACGGACATCCCGCCCACGGCTCAGTTCCTCAAATACAGACGGCCCGCACGACGCGGCGTTGGATCGATCTTGGCGTCATCGGCCCTCGGCGGAGAGACCGTTGCAATCGCGGTCTCCCCGCACGCCGGCTTGATCGTCCGTTTCGAATTCGGGCGTATGGCTCAGGCGGCGATGATACGAGCGGCGAGCGCCTCGACGCTGTCTGTCGTCGCGCTTGCGGTAGGCAGCGGCGCGACGGGATAGGTATCGCGTAGCGCTTTCACGTTCGCGTACGGGTGCGGCTGATCGGATCCAACGATCCTGGCGACCAAGCTGTCGATATCATGCTCTCTCGTACGAGCCGCGCGGATCGCGGTCGTTACTTCAGCCTGCGACAGCGCGAAGCCTTCGACCGAGACATTCCCGTCGATCGCGGCTTGGAGATCCACGGCCGACGTACCGTTCGCCGCGGCGATGCTGCGAAGCCCCGCAACCCGATCCACTGTTGACGCTTTCGGGGCGGACGGTTCCGGCGTCGGCGAAGCTACCACGGCCGTTTCGGAATGGCCGTGCTCGGAGGCCTCCGCGCGGAGGCTTTTTGCGCGGTGGAACAGGGGGGCGGACCGATTGCACCGCATCAGGCGATTGCGGTAATCAAGCGTGCCCTCCGCGTGCGCGGCATCGATCGTCGCGTTCAGAATTACCTCTGCCTGAGCTTCGATCTTGTCCGCCTCAGCCAATAAAGATTTGATGTCGGTCATCGTCTGTTGCTCCTGCGTCGGAATGCTCGGTGGGATGTGAAAGCGCCGGATGCCGCGACATTCCAGCGGCTCGAGACATCAGCGAATGCGGCTGCGATCACTTCGAGATCGGGTTCGGCGAACTGGGTCACGACGTCGATCGGGAGACCGACCGCGTTGCTGAGGTTCCAGAGGCCATTGTCGACGTCCGGTGGGTTTTCATCCCATTCGTTTTCCGCCGGGATGCGCACCGTTACGTGATCGATCGTGCCGCCATTGAACGCGATCGGTTGGGAAAGACGGACGATCATGCGGCTTGCTCCTTCCGGCGGGGACGCTTGTATTTGGGCCGGTTGAGCTCGCGATCGGTCCGGCCGGTGCGCACGATGAAGGGCGCGCGGCAGCACGTGGCGAGTAGGTGATGGAGGATCGGCTCTTTGGTCGCCCACTCGTTGGACAGCCGATCGAGTTCCGACTGCAGTCCCTCGGGAAGGCGCTCCATCCGCGGGACGGGCACTAGGGACCAACCGAGCGCGCCCAGCGCCGCCTCGGCGGTTTCCAAGCCAGGGCGCGAGTGCGTGCGCCACGCCTTGATCGTCGTGACGAGGACGCCCGATTCCCACTCCATGTCGAGGTAGGTTTTGCCCTGCCGCCGCATCTCAGCGAAAATCATTTTCGCCAACGGGTGGGCACGCGCTGGAACCGTGATCAGCGATTTACGGCCGATAGACACGATGCCCGCTTCAATCGGCACGATCTCGTCGATGTTTGCGCTTTCCATTTACGAAAATTGCGCAGAAATTCGTGCATCGAAGGGGCTGGTTCGGTGGCGTTGCCGAGACACTCCGCAGCGCTGGCATCTCGCTAGGAAAGCGAGATCGGGGACCTACCAGGAACGTATATGGCTCATGTTTTCATTTCGTATGTAATGCAGAACGCGAAGCTCGCGGCTTGGGTAGCATCTCAACTTCGCGCCAACGGGCTTGACCCGTGGTTTTCTCAGGATCCTGGTCGAATTGTACCCGGGGACGATTGGCAACGTGCTTTACGAACGGCCGTACAAGAAGGCGGCTACTACCTCCCGCTCTTCACACGCGAATGGGCGGAGCGCGAGCGCAGCGTCGCCAACCAGGAGTTGATGTTCGCTGCCGAAGAAGCGCGTATGCGACCACCCGGACGGCGTTGGATTATCCCCGTTAAAGCCGACGATGAACCGCTTCCGCCGGTCGATCTGGGCGGTGGACGGCAACTTAGCGACATTCACTACGTAGATGTTCAACAACTTGGATGGGAGCGAGGTCTCACGACGCTAATTAAGGCGATGGGCGTTGAGAATCCGATCTTGGAAAAGGGAGAGCCACTAGCTCCCGGGTTCGGCGCTAACGCACGTGTAGTTGGTGGATTCGTTACCTATCGCAACCTCAGTGTTCCCATACCCGAAATGGAAGGGACAAGCTTCACGGTTACCGGCGGATATGTAACGAGAACAGAAAGTGGTGGACTGTTTGCGAACTTTACCCTTCGCGCACCATTCGAAGAATTGCAGAAAATCAACGCTGAGTTCGGTTTCGACAGTATAGATGTCGCCTCATTGGATGCGGTGATCTCGACAAACCCGGCGCGTCCAAGCCACTTTAGCTTTGTAGACGAAAAAGATCGGCGCGGCCCTGGCATGCCTGTGTGGATGCTTGGCGCTAAAAAGCCCCTTCAAACGACTACGAGCATTGAGCAGGTCACGGGATTTGAAGCGGACGGCTTCCTAAACGCCAACGATCAAATCTCGGGAACATTCAATGGGTATATCGAAACTGCTAGTTCATATGGAAAGATCCGCGTGACCTTCAACGGAGATTTCATGCTCCAAATTCAGGACGTCGTAGCGCCGCCGGTTTAAGGCTATAACTCTTGTCGACCCTCTTTCTATGCTTTCCGGTTTCGGCTCGTAACAAACTGGAAAACTTAGATTTTTTACCGATTTTCGGGTTCCGATGGTAACAGGTCAGGTTTTTCAAATGGCTCTAGCGATAGTGTGGGCAATCGCGCGAACCCGCACCCCACCCACCCGTGGGAGGACCCAAAGTTTCCCATTTACGCAACATTGTTGCGCGTTAAGCGAAGAGTCTGGTTCCGCGTGTGAAGCTCGCTCGGTTCGTCTCTTTTCTGACCGTCCGGCAACGTATCGATAGCTCACGCTGATCGTGTGTACCGAAGTCGATATTCGGTGATCGAGGCGACGGGGAAAGCGACGCGCCCTCCCCGTCACGGCACTACACTGCCTCGCAGGTAAGCACGGTGCCGGCAGTCATGATGCGAAGCTCGACGAGGCCAGCTTTGATCGTCTCAGCGACGCCCGTTGGCCAGACAAGCTTTTGATCAGCGTCCTTGGCAAGAATGCGGACTAGCCGAGGCTTTGTGGCATCGCCGGAGATGGCCACTGATCCCGCGTTCTCAATGGTATCCACGGAAGCCGGCGGGCCCCACGGCATCAACGCCGCAAGGGCGATCTTGCCCCACATGTCCTGAGGAATGGTGGCGAACTGAGCGATTTCGAGCGACATAGAGAACTCCCATCAAGTGATGAGAAATCCTACTCCTGGAAGCATCTCGTCCGTGGCTCGGAAGATTGCCGGTCGGAGGCGGACAATGCGCGCCCGCCTCGCTACAATTCAATACCCCAGCGTCAGACCCGCTGCGAAGTACTTGGGGCCGGCGTTGCCCTTGACCTTCAGCTTCGGAGCCAAGGGAAGCGCGATGGTGCCATAGGGACGAACGTCGCGGCCGAAGCGCACGCCTCCGCCGACGGTCGCGAACAGTGGAATGCTATAAGTGGCCTCAACACGGCCGTACGGCTTCACCTTGGTATTGTTGCACAGATCGCTGTCAGCATACTGCCCGTTGAACGTGTCACGGCACCGCGGCGAGCCGCCGTTATCCTGCCTCTCGTACCGATCGTTGTCGCCGGCATAGAACAGCGCGCCGACGCTCGGCGTAAGCTTGAAACCAGCGGTACCGATCGAATAACCGATCCCCAGTTCTCCGCCCCAACGGCCGTCCGCGCGTGCGCCATTGGCTTCTACGCCGATCTGGGCCACCGCCGGTGCGACGCAGGCCACGCCCATCGCGGACGCAATCGCGGCCATCGTCAAGTTCTTCATGGTATTCCCCCCGGATTTAACCGCCCAAACTACGGGCGCCCGGGCCGCATAGATGCCGCCGGTCCGAGGAACAATGACCGTGGCCGTGTAGGTTCATTCCCGATCTTTCTTGGACGCGTACCGCCGTCGGATGCAGACAACGCACCCGGCGCAATTCGTGTAGCGCTCGGCGTGCCCGTGCCTGCACGTCGGGCCGACCCATGTAAGCTCCCCGGCGGCTTGTGCAGCGATCCGAGCCGGGTGGGTACGGATCCGGTCGCCGGATGGGGAAAGAGCTCTAGCGCGGGCACGGACCGCAGTGCACTCCACGCAGCTGTTCGACGACGTGAACCGGAGCGCACACGGATGCATCGGGCACGGGCGACCGGCGTAGCGGTCGTCGCCTCGTGCACGTGCTGCCAGCCTGGGAGAGTGGATCGGGAGCTTTTCCATTGCCGAACTATCGTTCGGCGGCGAGCGCTAGCGCGGCTTATTCTGGTGGCGGGGTGCTAGCAGCAGCCGCGCCGCACTTTCTTGCATCGTTGCAGCGAATTGCAAATCCGTTTGCAACGATAAAACGTCAGAAAACCGGCACCTCTGCGACTTTATTGTAAAATGCAGATTCCCTTCACTTCTTATAAACTTGAATATGGAGGTATGTGTAAACAAGGGGTGCCCTGATTTACAACAAAGTGCCTCAACCCCGCGGAAAACAGCCAGTTTTGCGTTGCAGAGCGTTTGCAAAGAAGGCTTTATTGCAAACGAAGGGAATACAGATGGTGATGGACACGGGGACGGAGCACGAGATTCGCCAGCAGCTCGCTCGGCAGAGTGAAGCCGATGTTCGCTCCCTTCTTAAGGATGCGCGAGACGCCAGCGATACCGACCGCGTCCGGCTAGCCGAATACGAGCTCGATCGCCGCGGCCTTGAGATTTGAAGCACACCGCGTTTCAGCCATTTCCGAACATTCGCCTGGCTCCAGCCCCGCCGGGCAATCGCACGACTATGGAAAGGCTTGGGGATTGAGGCTGGACGGAAACCGACATCGCGAGCTCGCGGCACTGATGTGGAACGGCGGCGGCGCGCAGATGACTGCGGTGGTCGCCATGGGTGTTGTCGTGATCGCCGTCGTCGTTTCCGTGCAACCGGGCTCGATCCTGAAGGACCTGATCGCCGGGTTAGGCGCGGCGGGGCAAGTGTTCTTCGCGGGCATGGTGTGGAAGCTGAGTCGAGAACAATTCAAATTCACGAAGGATCTGGCTCGCAAACAAGAGAAGATCGATCTCATGCCTTCGCGAGGAGAAGCGGTTCAAGCGCTCCGTAGGCTGCACACATCCATCAAAAGCACTTCACCTGACTGGTCGGCAATAATGTCAGCGGCAGATATTAAATCTCAAACAAACCATCTTTTCAGCCGCGCCGTATCCGACGGACTTGATGATTACATGAGGCATCTACTTTCACTCCGGGGGCTAGCCGAAGCGCAGGAAATCGGGTTGAAAAGCTACCGCAGCCCTACCGAAATCGGAGAGATAATGCAGGAACGGGCCGACAAGTTTACAGAACTCAACACATGCTGGCACGGCATCACTTCCCTGATGCAATCAGAGATGAAGGTAACCTAGAACCCCATAGCCTCACCCCATGGCACGACACCGTGGATGGCCCGCACCCGCTTCACGCGATGGCCGACCGCATCGGCGTTTCGCGACGGTGGTTTCAGGATCCGACGCGCATTACGAAGGTGTCTTGGCCACACTACGATATCGCCAAGAGCAAGCGAGCGCTGGCCGTCGCCGCCGGCGCGGTCGAGTGCGATCGATACTGCATGGTGGCGATGGCGGGCATCATCACCGGCGCTGCCGATCCGCTCCGCCTGATCCGGCCGCTCGCAGATAGAAGCAAGGCTTTCGCGCCGGCCGCGCACGTACCCGCTTGGCTGGCGGCGCAGGGGTTTGCCAGTAACTAAATAGCTACGAGTTTTTCACCGCGAATACCCTGAATAACTCGATTATAATTCGGGTACATGGCCAGTCTCGCGTACCGCTCGGGGATACGATACCGAAGTGCCAATTGATGATCGGTAATCTTATTTGCTGTATAGTCAGCTTGATGATGAAGCCGAAGCTCCAGAGGAAATAGCGTTTCTAGCGCTAAAATCTCCGCGTCTTGTTCAGTGTTATGCGGCTTGAACGGCTCAAGCGTTGCGACGGTATCATCTACCAAGTATTCAGCGAGCTTTAGCAAGTCCGCCATATTGGTCACGCGATTCAGAAGCTTCGTGTCAATAATGCAATGATACATTTCTTTACAAAGAACAAAGCGTTCCCAACACCAATTCAAATCCGATGAGTACTGAATGCGTGCGTAATCGCCCGAGCCCGCATAGACCCCCATCTCGCCGCGAAAAAAGGCGATCTGCGCCGCTATAGCGCGGACCTTGAACCGATATTTCTCCCATATGATGCGATCAGCGAATCCTCGCTCCTGCATCATTGGCCTCAAATGATCGACAATGATCGGGACCTGAGTAAGATCATGTGCTTTGTTATACTGTGTCAGTACGCTCAGAAGCAGATCGTCAATCGCAAGAGTCACAAAGCACGCCTCAATGAACCAAAAAAAAGGGGGCAGTGAACCGCCCCCTTTTCACAAATTCATGCCTAAAATATTCAGAAAGCGGCGTCAAATCGCTTCTGTTGAGCATTGGCATCTACGCTCGTGATCACGTCAAAATCACCTGCGGCGATCGTTGACTGGATCTCAGCGGCTTCGTCCAGAAAGTCTGCCAACGAAACGCCGCTCTTGTTCTTCACAAAAAACTTAACGTTCATCAGCCCCTCCTGCTCGAAGAGCGCTGAAAAGCGATCGGAAAATCGCTCGGAATGCAACTGCATGAACTGCCTCCTTAAATTCAGGCCCCAACGGGCGGGTTGATAAGATACGTCCCTCGGTAACGAGCGACGAGCGAACGGGTTGCTAGAGCGTACGTCATGTTATGTTTCGCACTCATTAACGAGTACATTCCTACGAGAATCGTAAGAAGCTTGACCGGCTTTAATCGTACTTTCGCGGTGATAGCAATATGGTGCGTTCATTAGATCGTTCAATATCGAGGTAGCTGGCTGGCTAGCTTGGCTACGCTAACGTTGTCCGAACTAACTTCCGGCGTTGCAACGAGTTGCAAAAAAGTTATCCCACAGGAGCTACATGGTGTGCCAAGGCGCCCTAGCGATGCGTCGCTAGGGCGCCTTGGCACACCAGTCAACGCCTCTGAAATTAGCTTTTATTGTGAACGAGTTACCAAGAAAATCAACCCGCCACGAAGCGGCCCCACTCGTGCATCAGCGCGCGTCGCTTGAGCAGTGCATCGCCGCGCCGGTATGCGCGCTCGACCTCGTCGCCGACGGCATGCGCGAGCAAAAACCGTCATCCCGCCTGAAAACAGGTCGCGACGATCCTGTTCACCGGACGCCCGCCCTTGGGTCCGCGAATATCATTGAAGACGGTTTCCGTCTCAACGAGGCGCTTGATAGCCGCGTCCACCATCTGCGGAGTATGACGAGACACGCCGCGCGCACGTAGGAGCGTCGATCGAGGCAAGCCCTCCGCTCCAGCCTTGATCACTGCCGCCTCGATCGCTTTTACCAGCTGCTCGAACTCACTTCCCGACATATTCTCCCGCGCGCCGCGCTCAATCGTCTCGATCGATGCTTGGACGAACTCCCACGCCCAGTTGATATCACCAAGTGCTACCCTTGGCGCTTCGGGATTGCGGGCGAGCGCGCGCAACGTCGCCACGACGAGAACGTTCGCTGCCGCCCGGCCAGTAAATCCTCCTCGGCCGGCGTCCTCCGCCAGTCGCTGCCAGTCCCAGATTGCGAGCCAAGCGTTTTCCGCGCCGTCGAGTGCCCACGGCACGTGACGCATTTTGGGAGGTGATAGCGCGTCACGCGCTGTCGAAGGCGCGAGATTGCCCGCTGAGCTGAGATCGTATGCAGAGGTCAGCGCTTTGGCTAAAGCGGGGGGTACCTTCGTACGGGCATGGTCGAGGTTGAGTTCCCCTGCTCTTCCGCCCTGTACGACGACAAGGCGATTGATGAAGCCATCCGAGATATTGGACTCGGTAAGCGACTCGAAAAAACCGCTTCCGGTGGATGCGCCCAAAATTGAAAGTGATGGCGAATAGAGAGGATCAGCCGCTTTATCGTGGGTCGCATCGGCCTTCTGTTTTCCGGTCCAGCGTCCATCCGGCCGCGATTTGCTGTGAAGCTCGAGTAGGGATTTGCGGATTGTCCGGGAAAAACCCGCGGCGTTGCGATGCTGGGCGGCGCCGACGAACTCGCCGACCTCGTCGATCGGCGCTAGGAAGTTTGGCCGCGCTCGAAGAGCGACCTCGATCGCGGAATCGGAGGTGAAGTCGCCTGGCCCGATCAGGAAACCAAGTCCCGCAGCATCTAAAGCAGCCGGCGGCGCACCGATCAGCGCCTCCTTGCCGGATCCTGTCGTCGCGAGGCCGACGAGATACAGGTTGAGGCCCAATCCCGTAGGCGTAGCAAAGCGGCGGGCGAACAACGGCGCGAGCACGGCCAGAGCGGAGAGTTGGGCGAATTCCGCGATCGGTCGAAAGGCGTACGCGAGCGACCACCTAGCTAGATCGCCAAGGAGCCCCGGCTCGGTTGCTAAATTGAATTGCCTAGATTTGATTATCGGCGACGCGCCAACGCTAGCCAGCAGCATCGCATCTCGTTTGACCTTCACCGCTGTTAGCATCGATGTGCGCAACTCGACGACTTTCAGCTCATCGCGGAGATCTTGAAGCTCGGAGCGGCGAGCAGATTCTTTCTTGATATGCACGCGCCGCCGCAGGGCCTGTACAGCGATGTCGTTTGCATCCTCCAAATCGATCAGTGGCTCCACGCCGATGATCGATGCGGCGAGTTGCCCAATGGTAGGCAAAGTCCGCATGCTGTCCACCACCCCCACCGCATACCGCTCCCCGGCCCGCAGAGCTTCCGCGTGCTCCTCGTCGACCACGATTTGAAAATGAAAGGTGCCTAGGGCCTCCGACGCGAGATCGTGAATGTCCACGTGCGTATCGTCCGCGGCATCTTCTCCGAGTATCTCGACCACCAACTCTGCGAGATCCTCGCTATCAATGAACGTGGAGTTGCCGCCATCAGCGCAATTCGTCGCGCGCGCAGCGACATTGATCAGGTGCACGGCGCGGCAGTCCTGTGATTCCCCCCATCGTTCGGTCATGGCGACTTTGGCACGCTCTCTTTGGCCGGCGCGGAACACGTCCCGGCAGACCTGTTCGGCCATGACGGATGCACGGCGCGCAGCCACGGGCGCCCGATCCCACCAAGCAGGATTGCCGTCGAGCGCTGTTTCCACGCTCGAGAAGCTTTCGCCTGTACGACCGGCGATGGCGGCATAGGTTATGACGCGCTTGAGACGGCCAGGGCGGCTATCCAACGCGGCTGCATGAGCGTCGGCAATCGCAGTATTCAACATCGAGGTAGTGCTTTCGAAAGCGGCACGCATGCCGGGTGATGGCGGTTGCGAGCATATGCATTTCCTGTTGCCGGTTGTGGTGATGACCGGCGGGCTATCGTTGAGAAGAATACTAGAATTCGGCGGCGGGGAGCTTGGTGAGGCTTCCCGCCGTTTTCGTTATTGGGCAGGCCAAAGCGGTTTGCCCTGCAGATCGACGAGCTTGATGGCATCCCCGAGGCGCGTGGGCATTTGCGCCGGTAACCAGTGCGCACACATCGTCTCGGTTTTGCGGGTGATCTTGCGATAATTACCGTGATCGGAGGGCACGAGGTCGCCCTTGACGACCCGGTAATGAGTTGGCTGATTCCCGGCCCCGTCGATCCAAACCTCTTCATCGCGGTACTCGGCCGATACCTGCTTTGCCGGCGTCTGGCGAACACGCTCCTCCGCGTCCGAAACATGAGGGCGGTCGCCGCGGTGTGCGTTGTAATCCTCCGTGCGCCGACGACTGGCCTCGATCTCGACAAGCTTGGCAACCAGCTTGATCGAAAGCGCCTCGGCGTCGCGGATGAGCTTCTCGTCGGCGATGGCGGCCTTCTCTACTGCGCGAGTTTCCGCCGCCGCGGCGCGCTGTGCGAGTTCTTTCTCCGCTGCGGTGGCCTTCTCTTCATGGAATTTAACCGCCTCGTCGGCAGCCTCGAGCCTCAGCACCATCTCCGTTCGGTCGCGGTTCCACAGGTATGAAACTTCTGCGTCTGCACCGGAGGGTTTACTGACATCGTGAGCCTGAAGGCGCTGGCGTAGGGTTTCCGCGTTCGCGCGAGCACGGGGAAGAGCGTCGAGCGCCTTTGTGGCGAGAGAGTCGAAGAGAGCCATCAGCGCGCACCCCCTGCAAGCGATCGCGCGATCTCAACGGCCGCAGGGGAATAGACCTTCTGCCGCCCCCGGCGGGTGGGAGCGGGGATCGCCCCAGACTTCTGCCAACTCCACAACGTCACCCTCGTGACGTTCACTTCAGCGGCAAGCTGGCCGGTGTTCATTTCCATTGGTTAAACCCTCGATTTGGTTCGTCGATGGCAGGACCATGCGACCGAACGGATCGTCTTAGGGGGTGGTTTGATTACCCATCTATGCGAGCAACACACCTTCATAATAGCATTCCCCAAGCCTGAGCGTGCTCGAGCTCTGAACAGTCCTCATTGTCCTCTTCGGTATCTTCTGTCGTACCCGGCCCGCAATCGGTGACGAGGCCCTGCCAATCCTCCTCTGCCGCCTCAGTGAAGTCATTCTCGTCGCCGTTCGGCTCGACGTCTGCATCCCCGTCGATCGTGTCGAGCAATGCGATCAGCGCCTCAATCGTTGCCTCGATCCTGCCACGACGGCGATCAGCGGCCGCCGCCGCGACAGCCCAGGCCGGCTCACGGCGATCTGTCGTGCGAACACGGCCCTTCAGTAGGGCGGTGATGCTGGCGTGCGGGGTCGACGCCGCCGAAGCGGTCGAAATGTAGCCCATCTGAAATTCCTCATGCGTAATGAGAGGCGCGCACAACGACGCGCCATCGCTATGTCAGGCGGCAGTCTCGGGACGGCACGCGAGCTCAACGTCGGAGATGACCTCGGCGAGCGTCAACGCCTCACGCCTCGCGAGGCGAAGCAATTTGTGCGTGTCGCTCAAGGCACGGTCGAGCCAGAGTGCGAAATTGGCGGGAGCGTCGCGCTCGACCTCGTAGATCGCGAGTTCGGCGGCGGCGGCGAGAGCCGCAATCGTATCGGCGGAGTGCATTCCTTCGCCGAGCATATCATCTATCGAGCGTGCCGGCGCGGCACATGGTGATGCGAAAGTAGGCTGTGCGCACGCGCACGTGGCCAGTATAGGGCTCGTAGCCATGACGTTCTCCGAGAACGGTTGCGGTTAGAGCCGGGCGGTCGTTGGTAGCTTCCGCTTGGCTCGAAACTCTGATAACAAGGTTAACATGGCCGGTCAAACTGTGTTAACAAAGAAAAAACGAGGCCCGGCGCCAACGGGTATCGGAACGCTCGTCGGTGTCCGGCTGCAGCCCGATCAACTCGCTAAGCTCGATGCTTGGATCTCGGGACGCCCGGAGCCGAAGCCCGGACGGCCAGCTGCGATTCGCGATATTCTCGACAGTGCGCTCGGCGCCTAGCGCAAACGCCGTCCGTCCGTGTCCGTTCACGTCCGCCTGCAGCAAAAACCGAACTTAGGACGCCGCTTAGGACGCAAACCCCGATTTCAAAGAAAATCGTTTTAAATCAATGGGTTGTGGCGGAGCGGGAGGGATTCGAACCCTCGATACGCTTTTGACGTATACTCACTTTCCAGGCGAGCGCCTTCGACCACTCGGCCACCGCTCCGCATTGCTCTGGAAGTGGGTCTGCTAGTGCGGGTTTCGCGTGTGCGCAAGCGATTGCGTGCGCAGACACGCTCGGGCAGTCTGTGGGCATGTTGAATTTCCTCCTCGCCGCCGCGCTTGCGCAAGCCGTTGCGGCCCCACCCGCTGCCGCGGCGCTCCCCTCGGATCCGGTGCCGGCCGACTGGGTCGCGGTGCCGGACGACGAGTTGCTCGTGTTCACGCTGGCCAACGGACACAGCTTCACCGTCCGACTCGCCAGCCGGTATGCGCCGGTCCATGTGGTCAATATTCGCAAGCTAGCCGCCGCGCAGTGGTGGGATGCGGGGACCAGCGTGTACCGGGTGCAGGACAATTATGTCGCGCAATGGGGCGATGCGACCGAGAAGAAGCCGCTCGCCGCGGGCGTCGTC
>Ga0308164_10001589_pt1 | contig 25901 bp, 24 predicted proteins | sample PhyTR2_FD_201031 | JGI IMG/M metagenome (GOLD analysis project Ga0308164, IMG submission 201031) | Phyllosphere microbial communities from UC Gill Tract Community Farm, Albany, California, United States - DLSLT.R2 | ecosystem: Host-associated > Plants > Phyllosphere > Unclassified | place: USA... | reverse complement strand
CGGGCATGTCCATCCCGGCGGCCTGCGCGAGTTCCTTCACCGCGTCCATGAAGGGGAGGCCGCGCTGGTCGGTCATCCACTTGATCGCGTCGCCGTGCGCCGAGCAGCCGAAGCAGTGGTAGAAGCCCTTGTCGTCGTTGACGTAGAACGACGGGGTCTTCTCGTTGTGGAACGGGCAGCAGCCCTTGTGCTCGCGGCCGGCCTTGGTGAGCTTGGTGGTCTTGCCGACGAGCGCCGAGAGCGAGGTGCGGGCGCGGAGTTCGTCGAGGAATTGTGGGGTTAGCGCCATTAGTTCGCCCCGCGCACGACAAAGCCCCCCCGCCCGCTTGCGGGAGGGGGCTGGGGGGTGGGCACGCGCTCGGTTCCGATCGCAGCGGTCAGAATGGTTTCCAGTACGCCGGGCATGTTCGAGGTCAGATCGTTGTTCCAGAAGCGGATGACGCGGTAGCCGGAGGCCTCGAGGTGCTTCGTGCGGGCGTCGTCATGAGGTTGGCCTTCGACGTGCTGGCTGCCGTCCAGCTCCACGATTAGCTTGTGCGAGCGGCATACGAAGTCGGCGAAATACCCGGCGATCGGCATCTGGCGGCTGAACTTGAGGTCCTGCAACCTGGAGCCCTTCAGCTGTCGCCATAGCATTTGCTCGGCGCTCGTCGCATCGTTGCGGAGGTCTCGTGCCCTCTCGGTTGGTCGTTCCAGACGATGGCGCGGGCCCACTCCTCGGTCCCCTCCCGCTTGCGGGAGGGGAGGAAGAAGGGGCTCGCCCTTATCCATTTACGACAGCGCCGCCTTTACCAGGCCGCTTGCCTTGCTCATGTCCAGCTCGCTCGCGTGGCGTGCCTTCAGTTCCGCCATCACGCGGCCCATGTCCTTCATGCCGGTCGCGCCGAGTTCCGTCTTGATCGCCTCGATCGCCGCCGACGTTTCCGCCTCGCTCATCTGCTGGGGCAAGAAGCGTTCGATCACGGCGACCTCCGCTGTCTCCGCATCGGCGAGCTCCTGGCGGCCGCCCTTCGAGAACATCTCGATCGACTCGCGGCGTTGCTTGACCATCTTCTGCAGCACTTCGACCACCAGCGCGTCGTCGCTCTCGGGTGCCTTGCCGTCTCTGGACTGAGGGGCACGCGCCTCGATGTCGCGGTTCTTGATCGCGGCCTGGATCAACGAGATAGCGTTGCGGCTCTGCTTGTCGCCGGCCTTCATGGCGGTCAGCTGCGCAGCCTTGATGTCGTCGCGAATCATGTACTGGTCTTTCAGGTGGTTCGTGCGTAGCCCGACGGGATAGCGCGTCCGCCGCCCGTTTAACAGATTGACGCTGCGGCACGCCGGCCTTAGCGGACACCACTTAGCGACATCGTCAACGTAAAGAGAGTGCCCAGCCTGATGGCCGACGCCCAGCCTATAGCCATGCCTGCCGGTGCAACAGGCGTCCTCGTCCTCGCCAATGGCGACGTGATCTGGGGTCGCGGGTTCGGCGCAGAGGGCAGTGCGGTCGGCGAAGTGTGCTTCCACACCGCGATGACCGGCTATCAGGAGGTGCTGACCGACCCGTCCTTCGCCGGGCAGATGATCTGCTTCACTTTCCCGCACATCGGTAATGTCGGCGCGAACCCCGACGACGTCGAGGCGGACGACCCGCACGCGCTCGGGATCATCGTCCGCGAGGACGTGACGCAGCCGTCGAGCTTCCGCGCCGTCGAGGGGCTGGATGGCTGGATGAAGCGACATGCGCGGATCGGTCTTTCTGGGGTCGACACGCGTGCGCTGACGCGGCGGATCCGGGTGGCGGGGGCGCCTAATGGCGTGATCGCGCATTCGGCGAGCGGCGAGTTCGACGTGGCTGCGTTGCTGGCGATGGCGCGGGAATGGCCGGGGCTGGAGGGCATGGACCTCGCCAAGGACGTGTCGACCGAGATGCATTATGGCTGGGGTGAGGATGCGCCCGGCGGCACTTGGAAGCTGGGCTTCGGCTACGGGGACAGCTCGCCAGCAGGAGAGGGCGCTTCTGCTCCCCTTCCGCTTGCGGGAGGGGTCGGGGGGGGGGCTGACCAATCAGCGCCGACCCCGCCTGAGGCCATGCCCTCCCTCGACCCCTCCCGCTCCGCGGAAGGGGAGCAGAAGGCGCGCCCGCACGTCGTCGCGATCGACTACGGCTCGAAGCGCAACATCTTCCGCAACCTCGTCGAGGCAGGCGCGAAAGTCTCCGTCGTCAGCGCCACCGCCAGCTTCGACGACGTGATGGCGCTCGCCCCCGACGGCATCTTCCTGTCGAACGGCCCCGGCGACCCCGCCGCGACTGCCGAATACGCGGTGCCGGTGATCCGCCAGCTGCTCGAGACGGGCAAGCCGCTGTTCGGCATCTGCCTTGGCCACCAGTTGCTCGGCCTCGCGGTCGGCGCGACCACGACCAAGATGTTTCAGGGCCACCGCGGCGCCAACCACCCGGTCAAGCGCCTGTCCGACGGCGCGGTCGAGATAACCAGCATGAACCACGGCTTCGCAGTCGAGCGCGACAGCCTGCCGGCGAACGTCCGCGAGACGCATGTGTCGTTGTTCGACGGGTCGAACGCTGGGCTGGAATTGACCGACCGGAACGCGTTCAGCGTGCAGTATCATCCTGAGGCGAGCCCGGGGCCGCAGGACAGCTTATATCTGTTCGAGCGGTTTGTCGGGTCGTTGGCTCGATAGCATGAAGCCGACGCTATCTGAGGTTAGAGGGCATACAATCGATGCCCTTTATGCGTACCTTCACGAGGACAATCCGCAGGATGCTCAGGATGGCTACTTACAGCCACACCAGATCGCTCCTCTATTGGATGTCACGGTGTCAAAGCACTTTTTTGGCCACGTCATTCAGGCGATGCGCGACGATGGCACGATTGAGCCAATGTCTAATTTTTGGATGTTTCGGCTTTCGCCAGCTGGCGTTGTAGAAGCCGAAAGCCGAGTCGTTGCGGACGAGACGAAAACTCCTGCATCGGACCGATTTGTAAGTCGAACTGACAATACTGATTTGTTCGAACTTGAAGCCGAAATTGGCTCGCTTGCTGGTGCGCTTCAAACAAGCAACGAAGCGGGTGCTATTTTGGGGTCAGACCGAGAAGCCTTGATCGGTGAACTCGAAGCTGCGTCGCTAATTGCGTCGAAAACCCGAGTTCGTTTGAAAGCCTTGTGGTCACTTTTAATGCCCACGCTCAGATTTCTATCTGAAAAATTTGCGTCTGGCGCAATCGGCGACGCTGCGAAGCGCCTAATTGAACTCTTGCTCAAGATTATTTGATCATGCCAAAACGCACCGACATCTCCTCGATCCTCGTCATCGGCGCAGGACCTATCGTCATCGGGCAGGCGTGCGAGTTCGATTATTCGGGCACGCAGGCGATCAAGGCGTTGAAGGAGGAGGGCTATCGTATCGTCCTCGTCAATTCGAACCCCGCCACGATCATGACCGATCCCGAGCTGGCCGACGCGACCTATGTCGAGCCGATCACGCCCGCGATCGTCGCCAAGATCATCGAGAAGGAGCGCCCTGACGCGATCCTGCCGACGATGGGCGGGCAGACCGCGTTGAATACCGCGCTCGCGCTGTTCCATGACGGTACGCTCGAGAAGTTCGGCGTGACGATGATCGGGGCGGATGCCGATGCGATCGACATGGCGGAGGATCGGCTGAAGTTCCGCGACGCGATGGACCGGATCGGGCTGGAAAGCGCGCGCTCGGCGATCGCACATACTGTTGAAGAAGCCTTGGAAGGTCTTGAAAAGACGGGGCTTCCGTCGATCATCCGGCCGAGCTTCACGATGGGCGGCTCGGGCGGCGGCATCGCGTATAACCGCGAGGAGTTCATCGCGATCGTTCGCAACGGGCTCGACCTGTCGCCGACCACCGAGGTGCTGATCGAGGAATCGCTGCTCGGCTGGAAAGAATACGAGATGGAGGTGGTGCGCGATCGCAACGACAACGCGATCATCATCTGCTCGATCGAGAACGTCGATCCGATGGGCGTCCACACCGGCGACTCGATCACGGTCGCGCCGGCGCTGACGCTGACCGACAAGGAATACCAGATCATGCGCAACGCATCGATCGCGGTGTTGCGCGAAATCGGTGTCGAAACAGGCGGTTCCAACGTTCAGTTCGCAGTGAATCCGAAGGACGGCCGGCTGGTCGTCATCGAGATGAACCCACGCGTGTCGCGCTCGTCCGCGCTGGCGTCGAAGGCGACCGGCTTTCCGATCGCGAAGGTCGCAGCCAAGCTGGCGGTCGGTTACACGCTCGACGAGATCGAGAACGATATCACGGGGGCCACGCCTGCCGCGTTCGAGCCGACGATCGATTACGTCGTCACGAAGATCCCGCGGTTCGCGTTCGAGAAGTTCAAGGGCGCGTCGAATACGCTCGGCACCGCGATGAAGTCGGTCGGCGAGGTAATGGCGATCGGTCGCAACATCCACGAATCGATGCAGAAGGCGTTGCGCGGGCTCGAGACGGGGTTGTCGGGCTTCAACCAGGTCGATCATCTGGTTGGCGCGCCGCGTGCGGAAATCGAGGCGGCGCTGGCCGTCGCGACGCCGGACCGGTTGCTGGTGGCGGCTCAAGCGTTGCGCGAGGGCTTCACGGTCGCCGAGGTGCACGCGATCGCCAAGTACGATCCATGGTTCCTGGAGCGGATCGCCGAGATCATCGCGGCCGAGGCCGAGGTGATGAAGGACGGCCTGCCGATCGACGCGCCCGGTATGCGTCGCCTGAAGAGCATGGGGTTCAGCGACAAGCGGCTCGCATGGCTGGCGCTGCAATCCGCCAATCTGCGCGGCATGAACCGCGGGATCGCGCGCGGCTCGGGGCTGATCCACGAGGTTGTCAAGGCGATGACCGGCGGCGTGACCGAGGAGGAGGTGCGCCAGCATCGCCTGAAGCTAGGCGTGCGGCCGGTGTTCAAGCGGATCGATACGTGCGCGGCCGAATTCGATGCGAAGACGCCGTATATGTATTCGACCTACGAGGCGCCGAGCTTCGGCGAGCCGGAGAACGAGTCCGAGCCGACCGACCGGAAGAAGATCGTCATTCTCGGCGGCGGGCCGAACCGGATCGGGCAGGGGATCGAGTTCGATTATTGCTGCTGCCATGCGTGCTTTGCGCTGGCGGATGCGGGCTATGAGACGATCATGGTCAACTGCAACCCGGAGACTGTGTCGACCGATTACGACACGTCGGACCGGCTGTATTTCGAGCCGCTGACCGCCGAGGACGTGCTGGAGATCCTGCATGTTGAGCAGCAGAACGGCACTTTGGTGGGCGTGATCGTGCAGTTCGGGGGGCAGACGCCGCTGAACCTCGCGCGAGCGCTGGAGGCGGCGGGCATCCCGATCCTGGGGACGACGCCGGATGCTATCGATCTGGCGGAGGACCGTGAGCGGTTCGCGGCGCTGATCACCAAGCTCGGGCTGTTGCAGCCGGCCAATGGCCTCGCGCGGAGCCGGGACGAGGCAGTCGCGGCGGCGGAGCGGATCGGCTATCCGGTGCTGATGCGGCCTTCCTATGTGCTCGGCGGTCGGGCGATGGAGATCGTCGATACGATCGGGCAGCTCGAGCATTACATCGCGACCGCGGTGCAGGTGTCGGGCGACTCGCCGGTGCTGATCGACCAGTATCTGCGCGATGCGATCGAGGTCGATGTCGACGCGATCTGCGACGGCACCGACGTGGTGGTCGCGGGCGTGTTGCAGCATATCGAGGAGGCGGGCGTCCATTCGGGCGACTCTGCGTGCTCGATCCCGCCTTATTCGCTGTCGGCGGAGATCATCGCCGAGATCGAGCGGCAGACGGTGGCGCTCGCGCATGCCTTGTCGGTGGTCGGGCTGATGAACATCCAGTTCGCGGTGAAGGACGGCCTGGTCTACCTCATCGAGGTCAACCCGCGCGCGTCGCGCACCGTGCCGTTCGTCGCCAAGGCGATCGGGGCGCCGATCGCCAAGATCGCCGCACGCGTGATGGCGGGCGAGAAGCTGGTCAATTTGCCGAAGATCGACCGGCATATCGATTATTATGCGGTGAAGGAGGCAGTGTTTCCCTTCAACAAGTTCCCCGGCGTCGATCCGGTGCTGTCACCGGAAATGAAGTCGACCGGCGAAGTCATGGGAATCGATCCCGATTTCACGATCGCGTTTGCGAAGGCTCAGCTTGGCGCGGGGACGATCCTGCCGACCAAGGGCAACGTCTTCGTCAGCGTGAAGGACGGCGACAAGGCGATGATCGTCGAGGCGGTCAAGGCGCTGGTCGACACGGGCTTCTCGATCGTCGCGACCGGTGGGACCGCGGATCATCTCGCACTTGCCGGCTTGCCGGTCGAGAAGGTCAACAAGGTGGCCCAGGGTCGGCCGCATATTGTCGACCGGATCAAGGACGGCGATATCGCGCTGATCTTCAACACCACCGAGGGGTGGCAGAGCCTGAAGGACTCGCAGCCGATCCGTGCTTCCGCGCTCGGGCAGCGCATTCCGTACTTCACGACCGCGCCGGCTTCGCTCGAGGCGGCGAAGGCGATCGCCAAGCTTTCGACGCACAGCCTTGAAGTACGGCCGCTGCAATCCTATTATTCGCAGTCGCACGACTGATCCCGACATGACAATGATGTGTGGGCGGGGCTGGTACAGGGCCCCGCGCGGGGAAATGGATTTGGGGACGAGATGATGGCGACCGTCGAAAAGATGCCGATGCTGCAGGAAGGCTATGAGACGCTGAGTGCGGATCTGAAGCGCCTGAAAGCCGAACGTCCGACGATCGTCGACGCGATCGAAGAGGCGCGCGCGCACGGCGACCTGAGCGAGAACGCGGAATATCATGCCGCGAAGGAGCGTCAGGGCCAGGTCGAGGCATCAATCTCGGACATCGAGGACAAGCTGTCGCGTGCGCAGATCATCGACCCGAAGGATTTGTCGGGCGACAAGGTCGTGTTCGGCGCGACGGTGACGTTGCTCGACGAGAACGACAAGCCGGTGAAGTATCAGATCGTCGGCCAGACCGAGGCTAACGCCAAGACGGGGCGGATCTCGTACAATTCGCCGCTGGGTCGCGGGCTAATTGGGCGCAAGCTCGACGAAGAGGTCGAAGTGACCGTGCCGGCGGGCGAGCGGTACTACGTCGTCTCCAAGATCGAGTTCATCTGAGCCTTATGCAATTCTTCGAGACGCGGGCGACGGCGATCATCACGATCGTGACGGTCATCGTCTCGGGATTTCTGGTGCTGAGCGGGTCGCTTGGGTACTGGGCGGTGAATGCCGGGTTTATTCCGTTGCGGATGACCGATCTCGGTATTCCGAGCGAGCATATGTTCGTCGTGCCGTCCTGGGCGACGCCGCTGACCGCGACGTTGATCCACGGCGGGTGGGCGCACATCGCGCTGAACCTCGTGATGCTCGTGTATTGCGGGCAGTTCGTCGAAAAGGCGCTGGGGACTGTCGGGTTGGTCGTTCTGTATGTGCTGGGCGCGTATGCCGCGGCGGCGGGGCATTGGGTGTTCGGGCCTGACTCCACTGCGCCGATGATCGGCGCCAGCGGTGCGATCTCGGCGGTCGTTGGGGCTTATGCGCTGTTGTATGGCGAGCGGCGGGCGCAGGCGATCGGGCCGGTGTCGGCTGGGGTCGTGCATGTGGTTTGGCTTGCCGCGGCTTGGATCGGAATTCAGTTGCTGATGGGGCTGGCCGGGTTTGGCGCCTCGGTTGGGGCTAATGGGCCGATTGCCATTGGCGCGCATATTGGTGGGTTCTTGGCGGGGCTGGTGCTGGCTCGGCCTTTGTTGCTTTGGCATTACCGGGCTGCTTGAGCGGTCACACCGTTCGTCCTGAGTAGCTGCTAAGCTTGTCGAAGCGGCGTATCGAAGGATGGGTTGGCGCGCGGGGCCTGTGCTTCGATACGAGCCCTCGATACGGCTCTTCGAGCCTACTCGGTCTCTACTCAGCACGAACGGGGGTGGGGTGTGCTGCCTTGACCGCAATCTGACGAGACCCGCGAGAGTTAGCGGCCATAGTCCTGCCTGGCTTGCCCTCACCCATCGCCGCCGTGGGCGTCTCTCCCTCTCCCGAACGGGAGAGGGATGGGGGCCGCTGCTTCGAGGCCGTCATCCCCGCGAAGGCGGGGATCCATAAACTATGCTGTAAACTATGCTGTTGCGATTACATCGCGCCGTTAGCCAGTATGGTTTCCCGCCTTCGCGGGAATGACGGCTCAGGAGTAGTTCAGGCTACCGTCGCACCCAGGTTCGGCTCGAGCATGCGGTGGAGGTGCACCACCACGAACTTCATCTCGGCATCGTCGACGGTGCGCTGCGCCGCAGCACGCCAAGCCTTCTCGGCGCTGGCGTAGTCGGGGAATACGCCAACGAATTCGATCTTGCTCAGATCGTTGAAATCCAGGGTGCGCGGGTCGCTGACGCGGCCGCCGAATACGAGGTGGAGCTTGCTCATGCGCTTGCTTTCCTAGGGAGGGGGTTGCCGCCTCCCTAGCGTGTTCGACCCGCGGTTTGAACCCTTAGACAGTAGGCTTTTGCGAAACCGCCTTCGCACCTGCGGTACCGGCCGTCGTGACCGCCTTGACGATACCCTCGAGCAAGCCCTTCGCCTGATCGCGCGCATTGTCCTTGGTCAGGCCGAGTTCGCCGAGTTCCGAGCGGCCTGCGTCCTTCGCAGCCGCAGTCGCCGCGACGAGCGTTTCGCTGAGGCGCTTGCCGACGGGGGCGAGCAGTTCCTTCTCGCGTGCCGAACGCGGGAGCAGCGCACCGGCGAGGGCGCCGACAGCCAGACCGCCGACGAGGATGCCGAGCGGGTTGGATTCGAGATTGTTGACGACGCGCTTGGTCTTCTCGCGCGAGACTTCGAGAACCTCGGAGGCCTTGTCGCCGGCGTCGTGATAGACCTTCGATGCGGTCTCACGGACAGTGTCGAGGCCTTCACGCAGGCGGCTCTCAGTCTCGTGGGCGGCGTCGTTGGCGGTGGTCTTTGCGTCGGTCATGGGAATGTCCTTCTGGTGGCAAGCTGCTCGTCATTCAACGCGAGCTGGGACTTCAAGGTTTCAATGCGGTCACCGCCCGCGGCGGAAGAGTCCGACGATCCGGTGGCGCGCGAGGAACAGTCCGGCGACCGCGGCGAATCCCGCGGTTGGCCCCGGATTGCGCTTCACGGTCTCCACGCTGGCGCTAAGCGCGGCGGTGCCGGCATCGGCGACGTCGCGGCTGGCGTTCAGCGCGAGCTTCCGCGGATTGAGCCGGTCCTGCAACTGTCCGAGCGTCATCATGACGCGCTGGCGGGCGAGGGCCGATTCGATCTCTGCGGCGGCGACTTTGGCGGATGTCATGATACGGGCTCGCTCTTCGTCTGAAGCTTCGACTTGCCGATCATCGCCAGGATCGCCGCCACTGCGAGGACGGCCACCACGACGATGGCGGTCGCCCATCCTGGCCCCACCAGCGTCGCCACCGTCAAGATCGCACCGACCAGCAGTGCGATCAGCGCGGCGAGAGCCAGCACGCCGGCGACCGCGAAGAACATTGCGGCCGACTTGTACGCGCTCGCCGTCTCGCCGAACTTCGCCTTGTAGACGGCGACTTCCGCGGTCGCGAGACTCTTCGTCTCGGTCGCCAGGCGACCGACGATCGACACGAGGCTCTCGTCCTCGCCGGTCGCGAACGTCAGTGGGTCGGACAAGACGTCAGACCTTCGAGTTGGCATCGACGCCCGACTGCACCAGTCGCGCGACGACGAAGCCGATGGCCGCTGCTGCACCCACAGCGATCGCGGGCGACTTGCGCACGAGTTCGCGCGCGTCGTCGAACAACTCGTCGATGTCCTTCGCCTTCACCTGGTCGGCGAAGCCCGAGACGCTGTCGGCGGCGCTGCGGGCATAGCCACCATATTGCGAGCCGAGCTTTTCATCGACCTGGCCAGCGGCGTCGGTCAGCAACTGTGCGACCTGCTCCAGCGCGCCACTTGCACGTGCCTTGCCGTCCTCGGCGAACGTGCGGACCTTGTCGGTCGCCTGCGCGGTGTACTTGTTGGCGCCGTCCTTGATCGCCTGCTTCACGTCGCCGGCCTTGGCCGAGACATCGCCGTTATCGATCGTCTTGCTGAGCTCGGTCCCGACCTCGTTCGCGGTCGTTTTCAGGTCGTTGACGGTGTCGTTTACGCTGGAGTCGGCCATGACGGTCCCTTTCAGAATTGTTACGCTCTCAACACCGTCGTTGGAGCGCGGTTCCCGAAGCGCGCGCGATTGCCGGATATGGCGTGAGACGGTAGAGGCGGCGCGAACGACCCGGCACCGGGATTTGTAGGAGCATCGTTACGTGACCGCAATCATCGACCTTCATGCGCGCCAGATCCTCGACAGCCGCGGCAATCCGACCGTCGAGGTCGACGTGCTGCTCGAAGACGGCAGCTTCGGCCGCGCCGCCGTGCCGTCGGGCGCATCGACCGGCGCGCACGAGGCGGTCGAGCGCCGCGATGGCGACAAGACCCGCTGGGGCGGCAAGGGCGTCGATGGCGCGGTCGACGCGGTCAACGACGAGATCACCGACACCGTGCTCGGCATGGACGCGGAGGACCAGTCCGACCTCGATCGCGCGATGATCGAGCTCGACGGCACCGAGAACAAGGGCCGGCTGGGCGCGAACGCGATCCTCGGCGTCAGCCTCGCGGTCGCCAAGGCTGCGGCCGAAGCACGTGGCCTGCCGCTGTACCGCTATGTCGGCGGCGTGCAGGCGCACCTGCTGCCGGTGCCGATGATGAACATCATCAACGGCGGCGAGCATGCCGACAACCCGATCGATTTCCAGGAATTCATGGTCGTGCCGGTCGGCGCGTCGAACATCCTCGAGGCGGTCCGCTGCGGCTCGGAGATCTTCCACACGCTGAAGAAGGGCCTGAGCGAGAAGGGCCTGTCGACCAGCGTCGGCGACGAGGGCGGCTTCGCACCCAACATCGGCAGCACCACCGAGGCGCTCGACTTCATCATGTCGAGCATCGAGAAGGCAGGGTACAAGCCGGGCGAGGACGTCATGCTCGCGCTCGATTGCGCGGCGACCGAGTTCTACAAGAACGGCAAGTACGACATCTCGGGCGAGGGCCGGATCCTCGAAAGCGCCGAGATGGCGGAATATCTGGCGGACCTGACGCGTCGCTATCCGATCTTCTCGATCGAGGACGGCATGGGCGAGGACGATTGGGAGGGCTGGAAGACGCTCACCGACCTGATCGGCGACAAGGTCCAGCTGGTCGGCGACGATCTGTTCGTGACCAACCCGAAGCGCCTGAAGCGCGGGATCGACCAGGGTATCGCGAACTCGCTGCTGGTGAAGGTCAACCAGATCGGCACGCTGACCGAGACGCTGGAGGCGGTGTCGATGGCACAGCGGGCGAAGTATACCGCGGTGATGTCGCATCGTTCGGGCGAGACCGAGGATTCGACGATCGCCGATCTCGCGGTCGCGACCAACTGCGGTCAGATCAAGACGGGCAGCCTCGCGCGGTCGGACCGGTTGGCGAAGTACAACCAGCTGATCCGGATCGAGGAAGAGCTGGGCGATGCGGCGCGCTATGCGGGTCGCGACATCCTGATCGGGGGGTGATAGGTTCGGAAACCGGAGGTTCGACATGGCACGCGTGACGACGAAGACCAGCAAGTTGCGGAAGACGATGCGCAAGGCCGCGTGGCCGGCGCTGGGGCTGACGCTGATGGCGTTCTTCGGCGCGTATGCCGTGCTCGGGCCGAACGGGATGTTCGCGTATGGCGATTACAAGCGCCAGCTTGCGAAGCGTGAGCAGGACTATGCCGCGCTCGATCGCAAGCGCGAGGTGTTGAAGAACCGGGTGGCGCTGCTGAACCCGGATCATGCGAACCCGGATATGGTCGACGAGATGGTCCGCAAGGAACTGAACGTCGCGCATCCGGACGAGGTTATCGTCCCGCTGGGGAACTGAGCTTCTGCACCCTTCCTGAAAGAGAGGGGTCTTCTGCTCCCCTCCCTGAATGGGTGGGGCTGGGGGTGGGCTGGCCGGCTTGTGCACCCACCGATCGAACACGCGGAAGCCGACCCACCCCCGACCCCTCCCTTCCAGGGAGGGGCAAGAAGTGATCGGTTGAAGCGTTACCGACCCAGGAACGTCAGCAGGTCGTTGGTGAAACGATCGCTCTCGGTGATCGTCAGGCCGTGCGGGGCGCCATCATATTCGACCAGCTGCGAGTCCGCGATGCCCTTGGCGGCGGCGCGGCCGGTGGCGTCGATCGGGACCGTCTTGTCGCTCGTACCGTGGACGACCAGCGTCGGGACACGGAAGGCGGCCAGATCCTGACGGAAGTCGGTATGGCCGAATGCCTTGGCGCATTCCAGCGTCGGGTGAAGGCCCGCTTGCATCGCGAGGCTCCAGACCCAGTCGACGACTTCGTCGCTGACCGGCGAGGTGATGAATCCGACGCCGAGGAATTGCTGGAGGAAGGTCTTGAAGAACGCCGGGCGGTCGTCTTCGATACCGGCGCCGATGCTGGCGAGCGTCTCTTCGGGAACGCCGTCGGGATTGTCGTCGGTCTTGAGCATGTACGGCACCACCGACGAGATCAGCCCGGCGGCGACCACGCCCTTGCCCTCGTAGCGGCTCATGTAGCGCGCGATCTCGCCGCCACCCATCGAGAAGCCGACGATCGTCGCGTCGGTGTTCGCGCCGGTGGCTTCCATCACGTCGGCCAGATCGTCGGTCAGCGTGTCGTAGTTGTAGCCGGTCCAGGGCTGGCCCGAGCGACCGAAGCCGCGGCGGTCATACGCGATCGCGCGGAAGCCAGCGTGCGCGAGTGCCATCGCCTGCGCGTCCCAGCTGTCGGCGTTGAGCGGCCAGCCATGCGTCAGGATCACCGGGCGACCCGTGCCCCAGTCCTTGACGTAAATGTCTGTACCGTCGCGGGTTTTTACGTAGGGCATGCAAGTCTCCGGTCTGTCTTGGCAGATGCACGTTCAACGGCTCATCGTGCGCGCCGTTCCGCACGCTGGCGTACCAAGACTTCGACTGGCAGCATGGTCCCAGACGAATCGGAATTGGAGACAGGATGCGGATCGGACTTTTGACGACGGCGCTTGGCGCGGTCCTCGCCTTGAGCGCGTGCGGCCCTGCGCAGACGACCGCGAACACGCAGGCTCCTGCCGCGCCGACGACCGCTGCGAAGGGCGACTGGGCGGGGTTCCGCGATGGCTTCATCGACGGCTGGTTCAAGATCGATCCGGCCAACGCGGTCTATCAGGGCAAGCACGAATATGACGGCGGCTTGGGCGACTGGAGCGCGGCGGGGCTGAAGCGGCAGGCGGACTTCCTGCATGGCGCGATCGACAAGGCTGGGGCATTCAAGGATTTGAAGCCGACCGAGGCGTTCGAGCGCGACTATCTGGTGCAGGTTGCCAAGGGCAAGCTGTTCTGGCTGGAGGATGCCGACCAGCCGCATCATAATCCGGCGTGGTATGTCGGCGCGGGGCTCGATCCGAACACGTATATCGCGCGCAACTATGCCGATGCGCCAACCCGGATGAAGGCGCTGACCGCATTCCTGCAGAAGATCCCGGCGGCGGCGGGGAACATCAAGGCGAACCTCAAGACGCCGATGCCGCTGAGCTACATCAATTACGGGACGGCGGCGTTCAACGGCTTTGCCGACTATTATGCGGGCGACGCGGTGAAGGCGTTTGCCAGTGTGACGGATGCGGCGGCGCAGAAGCAGCTTACCGATGCGGCGCAGGCGGCGTCGAAGGCGATGCGCGATCTGGGGACGTGGACCGAGGGCCAGCGCGCGACCGCGACGCAGGATTTTGCGCTCGGGGCGGACAAGTTTTCGCGGATGGTGGCGATGACCGAGGGCGTCGATACGCCGCTCGACCAGCTGGAGGCGGCGGGCGTGGCGGATCTGAAGCGCAATCAGGCGGCGCTGGCGCAGGCGTGCGGGGTCTTTGCCAAGGGGCAGACGATCCTCGCGTGCATGGACAAGATGAACGCGAACAAGCCGGTCGGTGGCCCGGTCGCGGAGGCGCGGCGACAGATCCCAACCTTGCGGAAGTTCGTCGTGGATCACGACCTGCTGACGATCCCGGGGACCGAGCAGGCGCTGGTCGAGGAATCGCCGCCGTATAACCGGCAGAACTCGGCGTATATCGATCCGCCGGGACCGTTTGAGACGGGCGTGCCGTCGATCTACTATATCTCGCCGCCCGACCCGAGCTGGACCAAGGCGGTGCAGGACGCGTTCGTGCCCGGCAGGAACGACCTGTTGTTCACCTCGGTGCACGAGGTGATGCCGGGGCATTTCGTCCAGTTCCTGCATGCGAACCGGTCGCCTTCGCTCTTCGGGCGGCTGTTCGTGGGGTATGCTTTTGCGGAAGGCTGGGCGCATTATGCCGAGGAAATGATGTGGGAGGCCGGGCTCAACAACGGCGATCCGGAGACGCATGTCGGGCAGATCTCGAACGCGTTGTTGCGGGATTGCCGGTATCTGTCGGCAATCCGGATGCATGCGAAGGCGATGACGCAGGAGCAGTCGTTCCGGATGTTCGTCGACGAATGTTACCAGGACGAGGGGAACGCGAAGCAGCAGGCGGCGCGTGGGACGTATGATCCTGCCTATTTGAATTATACTATGGGTAAGTTGATGATCCGGAAACTGCGGGCGGATTGGACTGCGACGCGGGGTGGGCGGAAGGCTTGGAAGGCGTTCCATGACCAGTTTCTTAGTTATGGGGGGCCGCCGATTCCTTTGGTGCGGGCTGCGATGATGGGGGAGGCTAGGGCTACGGCTGCTTTCTGATTTAGGAGGAGCACGATCGTTCTCCCATCCACCCCGGCGAAGGCCGGGGCCCAATTGGTGAGCGTCGCTAACGAAGCGCAGTCCACCGTTATGCCTACCTTTCCAATTGGGCCCCGGCCTCCGCCGGGGTGGTAGCTCTCAGTGTTAGGGCGTCCCAAACCAAAGCATGTGTCCCCGCGAAGGCGGGGACCCAGACTGGGCACCCGCCTTCGCGGGTGAACATTCTTCTTCCTGCTGCTCCCTCTCCCCCTTCCGGGGAGGGGGCTGGGGTGAGGGGCTGTTCCGGGGGTGGCGCTGCTGGGCTGCCCCTCACCCCGATCCTCTCCCCGGAGGGGAGAGGGAGTAGGAGTTACCGCGTTTGTTGCGCGGGCTGCACGTCCTGGGTTTCTTCGGTCGGGGGATTGCGGATCGAGGGGCGGAGGCGGCTCAGGCTGCATAGGCCTGCCACTAGTGCTAGACCGGCGGCTACGAGCGGCGGGGTCATGCCGGCGCCTACGCCCATGGCCAGGAGGGCGGCGACCAGGGTCGCGCCGGTGGTCTGGCCTACCAGGCGGACCGTGGAGACGAGGCCGCCTGCCGCTGCGGCGCGTTCGCGGGGGGCGGAACCGATGATGAGGCGCGCGTTCGGGGCCATGAACATCCCGAACCCAGACCCGCACAACGCCATCCGCCATGCGATATCGAAATAGCCGGGGTCCGCGGGCATGTACGCGATCAGCAGCAGCGCGCAGATCGATACGCCCATGCCGATCCCGCCGAGCAACCCCGCCGGATAGCGATCCGACAACCACCCCGACATCGGCGCTACGAACATGTTCGCGAGAGGCCACGGCGCGATCGCCGCGCCGACTTCCGCCGCGCTGAACCCGTAAGCGTGCGTCAGGCGGAACGGGGTCGAGAGCAGCAGCGTCATCTGCGCGATGAACGCGGTGTAGGCGCCGATCGCCGACAGCGCGAGCACGGGCCGGGCGAGCAGGTCGATCGGCAGGATCGGCTTGGTCTCGCCCTGTTCGCGTTTCACGAAGAACCAGCCAATCACCGCGCCGGTCAGGACGATCGCCGCCGAGACGATCGGGCTGTCGCCATGGACTGCGCTTTCCGCGCCGCCGATGACGAGCCCGATCATCGCTGCGCACATGACCGCGCCGAGAACGTCGAAGGGTTCGTCGTGTTTCCGTGGCTCGGGCAGCGCTCGGCCGAGTAGCAGCGACGCGATCGCGAACGGTACGGCGCTGGCGAACACCCAGGGCCAGGGGGCGATGGCGAGGACCAGGCCGCCGATCGTCGGCGCGAGTGCCGCGGAACTGGAGACGACGACCGAGTTGATGCCGAGCCCGCGGCCAAGCTGTTTGGTCGGGTAGATCGAGCGGATCAGCGCCGACGAGACGCTCAGTGCCGCCGCCGCACCCAGGGCTTGCGCGGCGCGGACGACAAGCAGGAACGGCAGGCTCTTGGCGAAGAAGCAGAGCAACGTCGCTACGGTGAAGAGCAGCTGGCCGTATTGGTACATGCGCTTCAGGCCGATGCGGTCGCCGAGCCCGGAGAACGGGAGCAGCGCCATCGCCAGGATCAGCTGGTACACGGTGACGACGGTCACCACTGCGCTGCTGCCGACGTTCAGGTCGCGCGCGATCGTCGGGAGCGCGACGGTGGCGATGCCGCCGTCGATGATCGTCAGCGCCGTGCCCGCCGAGATTGCGGCGATGGCGACGAAGCGGCGGGGCTTGGGCAGGCCGTCCTGCATTTTCTTGAACTCGCTTCGTCACCCCGGACTTGTTCCGGGGACCACCGTGCCGCACAATCGACAGGATTTGTTATGTGGATCGGTGGACCCCGGAACAAGCCCGGGGTGACGGTAGGGAGTTGTATATGCGTGGTATCTTGTTTGCGACGGCGGCGACACTGCTTGCGGGGACTGCAGCCATTGCCCAAGTCGCACCGATGACCAAAACGAACACCGCCGCCGACCCGTATATCTGGCTCGAGGACAAGGATGGCGCGAAGCCGCTGGCCTGGGTCGAGGCGGAGAATGCGAAGACGTTGCCGCGGCTGCAGAACGATCCGCGCTACAAGATTTTCTATGCCGAGGCGCTGGCGATCGCGTCGGCGAAGGATCGCATTCCGATGCCGAACCAGATGTTCGGACGGATCTATAATTTCTGGCGCGATGCCGACCATCCGCATGGGCTGTGGCGGTGGACGAGCGCGGCGGATTACGCGTCGGCTGCGCCCAAGTGGACGACCGCGCTCGATCTGGATGCACTGGGCAAGGCCGAGGGCAAGCAGTGGGTGTGGAAGGGGTCGACCTGCCTCCAGCCCGAGGAGCGGTTGTGCTTGGTCGCGCTGTCGGAGGGCGGCGAGGATGCGGTGACGTACCGCGAGTTCGACCTGTCGACCGGGGCGTTCGTCGAGGGCGGCTTCATGCTGCCCAAGTCGAAGCAGGATGCGAGCTGGGTCGACAAGGATACGCTGCTGGTCGCGCGCGACTGGGGGGCGGGGACGACGACGCAGTCGGGCTATGCGTTCGTGCTGAAGCAGGTGAAGCGCGGCCAGCCGCTGACCGCCGCGACCGAGGTGTATCGCGGCGCGGCGACCGATCAGGGGCCGACCGGTGCGGACGTGCTGACCGACGAGAAAGGCAACCGACTGGTCGTGATCCAGCGGCGGAAGACGTTCTTCGGCGCGGACAAGCTCATGTGGACGCCGACGGGGACGCGGCCGCTCGCGCTGCCCGATCGGACGTTTCCGGCGGGGATGATCGATGGGCAGGTGATCTTCTCGACCAGCGATCCGTGGGGCAAGATTCCCGAGGGTGCGGTTGCTTCTGCGCCGCTTGCCGAGGTGGAGAAGGGGGCGATCAACCCGACGATCGTGCTCGCGCCGGGGCCGCGCCAGTCGGTCGACGGGATGGCGCTGACCAAGTCGAAGCTGTTGCTGGTGGTGTCGGACAATGTTCGTGGCCGGGCGTCGGTTTACACGCATGGGGCGGGGGGCTGGACCGCCAAGCCGATCGCGCTACCCGACAACGCCTCAATCGACGTGGCGAGCACGACCGATCGCAGCGATGATGCGTATCTGACGGTGACGGGGTTCCTGACGCCGACCTCGCTCTATTCGCTGGATGCGGCGACGGGTGCTGCGCCGAAGCCGATCAAGACTTTGCCGCCGAAGTTCGATGCGTCGAACGATGTGGTCGAGCAGTTCGAGGCGACCTCGACCGACGGGACGAAGGTGCCGTATTTCGTGGTGCACAAGAAGGGCATCGCGCTCGACGGGACGACGCCGACGATCATGACGGCTTATGGCGGTTTCCAGGTGTCGATGACGCCGAGCTATTCGGGGAGCACCGGCAAGCTGTGGCTTGAGCGCGGCGGGTCATACGTGCTGGCGAACATCCGCGGGGGCGGGGAGTTCGGGCCGAAATGGCATGACGCTGGGCGGAAGACGAAGCGGCAGGTGATCTATGACGACTTCGCGGCCGTGGCGAAGGACCTGTTCGCGCGGAAGCTGACGAGCCCGGCCAAGCTGGGGATCTATGGCGGGTCGAACGGCGGGTTGCTGATGGGCGTCGAGTTCAACCAGCATCCCGACCTTTGGAAGGCGGTGACGATCCAGGTGCCGTTGCTCGACATGATCCGGTACGAGGGGATCGCGGCAGGGGCGTCGTGGGTCGACGAATATGGGTCGGTGACGGTGCCGGCGGAGAAGGCGTTCCTCGAGACGATCTCGCCGTATCAGAACATCAGGAAGGGCGTTGCGTATCCGGAGCCGTATATCTGGACGACGACCAAGGACGACCGGGTCGGGCCGCAGCATGCGCGGAAGTTCGCGGCGCGGTTGAAGGAATATGGGCTGCCGTATCTGTATTATGAGGACACGGCGGGGGGGCATTCGGGCGATGCGGATATCGAGCAGGGTGCCCGGTTGCAGGCTTTGCAGATGACGTACTTCACGCAGAAGCTGGTCGGGGTGACGAAGTAAAGCTTGTGATCCTCCCCCGCCAGGGGGAGGTGACAGGCATCGCCTGACGGAGGGGGAGGAAGGGGAAACCTCGGTCCCGTGTCCTCCCCCTCCGTCACCTTCGGCGCCACCTCCCCCTTGCGGGGGAGTATCGACCGTCGATCAGCGGCAGCGGACCTGGTTGTTGCTCTGCTCCACTGCACGCCCGGCGAGGCCACCTGCCGCTGCACCGAGCAGCGAGCCGACGATCCGCGAACGGCCGCCGTCGATGACGTTGCCGAGGATGCCGCCACCGGCCGCGCCGATGATCAGCCCGGTCGTGCCGTCGTTGCGCTTGCAGTAATATTTGCCGTCCTGGCCGGCATAGACGCGGTCGTTGGTCGCCAGCGTGCGCTCCTGGTAGTTCGGGCCGGCGCGATAGTAGCGCGAGGGGTCGTAATTACCCTCGTCGCGCTCGTCCGGATACGCTTCCTGATAGCCGCCGCTGCGGTCTGGCGCGGTGCGATAGCCGCCTTGGGGCGCGTAGCCGCCGCGGTTGCCGCGGACCGACTGGTAGCGATCGAATTCCTGGCGGAAGATCTGCAATTCGCTGTCGAGGCGCGACTGGGCGGCGGCGAAACGCGCGTCGTCGGCCTGCGACTGCGCGAGCGCGGGGGTGGCGGCGGAGAGGCAGGTAGCGGCGATCAGCGCAGCCGTACCGAGAAAACGCTTCATGATCCGGATCCTTCTGGGGGAGTCATAACGAGAGTGGGCGGCAGCATCGCGCCACCGCCCCCTCGATTTCAAGAATTATCAGCGGCAGATCTGCACGCGGCGGTTGTGGCGCCATTCGGTGCGGCAGCGGCGGTTGTTGTTCCAGTTGCGACGATCGTTGTCGCGACCACGATAGCGACGGTTATCGTGACGATCGCCGCGGTGGTCGTTGTGGCGATAGTCGCGGCGGTCGCCACGGTCGCCACGGTGGTCGCCGCGATGATCGTTGTCGCGATACTGCTGGCTGTACCCGCGCTGTGCTTCTGCGGGAGCGGCGGCGCCGAGGCCGAGTGTCGCGAAGGCCAACCCGGCAGCGATGAGATGCGTAAACTTCATGAGATGTCCTCTCGAACCCGACAATCGGGATGTGCCGTTGATACGGCTATCGAGAGACATCGTTCCTGAACGGGGTTGTTGGCTGACGTACAGGTTGGGCGCGCCAGCCGGGGATCAGCCGGCCCTATGTTAGCCGGGGAGCCCTTCTATCACGAACACACGGTAGTCGGCGCCCTTCAGGCGGTGCTGCAAAGCGTCCTGATAGGCCGGGCTGTCATACCAGGCATGCGCCTCGGCCACGTTCGGGAATTCGAGGATCACGGCACCCTCGACAGCCTGACCTTCGAGCGTCTCGACCGCACCGTAGAACGCCAGTGGCTTCAGCGTGCGGCCTTCGCGGGCGAGGGGCGCTTTCGCTTGGTATTGCTTCATTTCTTCGGCATCGGTGACTTCGTTGCGCACGAATACGACATAGGCGGTCATCAACATTCTCCTTCTGCGGCGGCAGGGTGGCGGTGGATATACCTATGCCCGTTACAATGCGCCTGGTTTCGGCCTGAACGCGCCAAGGCCGGCGATCGCAAGCCGTTGTGCGGGGATCGCGGTTTCGGCGAACGAGAAGCGCAGGTAGCGCGCGGTGGTCGGTCGGGCGAAGGCGATGCGCTGGGCGGCGAGCGCGTACGCGATGTTGGGGAGTTCGCCCTTGGCGATATCCTGCCACGTCTTGCCATCGGTGCTTGCCTCGACCCGGTAGCCTTTCGGCGGGGCCGTCTTTGCCATCACCGCGCGCGACGGGATCAGGACGAAGCCGGCGAGGGTCTCGGTCGCGGCGAGGTCGATCGTGACCGAGGCGGGTGTGCCGGGCGCAGGGGCGGGCATGGTCCAGGAGGTTGCGCTGTCGTCGTCGAGTAGTGCCTTGGCACCCGGCGCAGTGGCGGTGACGATCGACCAGCGGCTGGTGACGACGGTCGTCGTATCGGTGTTCCGGACCGGGGCGACGGGCGCGGGTGCGACCTGACGGAACAGCGCGACTTCGCTGATCGCGGGGCAGGCGGTGCCTTCGAGGATGCGCAGGCGGAGGCGGCGGGGGGCGATCGGCGTGTCCAGGCGGACGATGCGTTGCGGGCCGATGCCTGAATGCTCGGCTAGCTTGCGCCATTGTCCGCCGATCTCGGCGTCGATCGCGAACCGGGTCACGCGGATGCCGAGTGGGAGATATTCGCGGAGGCGAATGAGGTCGAACGATCGGCCCGGCGGGAGGTCGAGCGTCAGTGTCGGCGTGGTGATGGCGTCGGGTGTCGACCAGTAGGTGTCGCGGTTGCCGTCGAGCACCGTGCTGGCCGCATAGGTCTTCCCGCGGACGTGGCTGGCCGATGCGACGGCACCCTTGGCGAGATCGGTGGCGAAGGTCGCGGCTTGCGCCGTGCCGAACGATTTCAGCGTCTCGACGTCGATGTCGGCGAGGCGACCGCGACGGTCGGGCGGCAGGTTAAGGTTGAGGTTGGTGCCGCGACCGACCGACTCGTCGTGGAGCTTGATCAGGCGCGCGGGCGTCTTGACCTTTGAATCCTCGTCGGCGTGGTAGAACCAGCCGGGGCGGATCGAGACGTCGGTTTCCGCGGGCCACCAGAGCGGGGCACCGCGCACGCCCGAATTGCCTTCCGACTGGACATAGGGATGGTTCGGCATCGTCGGCCAGCACGGATCGCCAGCGACGCCGTCCTCGTTCCCGACCCAGCGCAGGTCCGCGCCGAGCGGATCGAAGGTGCAGGCCATCGGCTGGTGCTCGTGGACCAGCGCGACGATCGACGGCCAGTTATAGTATTTGGGCGCGTCGATCTTCCGCGTATCCCGCGCGCCGCCATAATAGCCATCACCGCCGTTCGCGCCGTCGAACCAGAATTCGAACAGCGTGCCGTAGCGCGTGCAGAGTTCGACGACCTGCTTGCGGAAATACTCGACATAGGCGGGGCGGCCATATTCGGCGTGGTTGCGATCCCAGGGCGAGAGATAGAGGCCGAAATCGAGCCCGGCACGGCGGGTGGCGCGCTCCATCTCGCCGACGATGTCGCCCTTGCCGTCCTTGTAGGGGCTGTTGCGGATGCAATGTTCGGTGAGCATCGTCGGCCAGAGGCAGAAGCCGTCATGATGCTTGGCGGTCAGGATGATGCCGCGCATGCCGCCTGCCTTGGCGGCGGCGACGATCTGGTCGGGCGAGAAGTCCGACGGATCGAACAGCTTCGGATCCTCGTCGCCATAGCCCCATTCGCGATCGGTGAAGGTGTTGATCGAGAAGTGGACGAACGCGTATTGCTCGCGCGCGTGCCAGGCGAGTTGGCGCTTCGAGGGTGTCGCGCCCCAGGGTTTCGGCGCTGTGTCGCGGCCGGCACCGATTGCGGGCGTGGCGGTGGCGGCTAGACCCGAGGCGAGCAGCAGGCGGCGGGAAACATCGGTCATCATCGTCTCCGAGAGAGGCTCAGGCAGCGGGCTGGCCGAACGAGGGCGGTCGGTCGGCGAGCTTGGCGCCGAATGCAGGGTTCGGCGTGGCGGACATCGTGAAGCGGAGCGTGCCGCCGGCCGCGAGATCGGCATGCGATATCCAGCTTTTCGTCCACGGCTTGCCGTTCCACTGGACCGCCGCGACATAGGGCGTGTCGGCGCGGTTGCCGGGGGCGTCGACGACCAGCTTGCGACCCTTGCCGACGCGGACTTCGGCGTGGGTGAACAGCGGTGAGCCGAACACGTACACCGCCGCGACTGGATCGACCGGGTAGAAGCCGAGCGCGGACATCACGAACCAAGCGCTCATCTGGCCGCAATCGTCGTTGCCGATGATTCCGTCGGGTGCGTTGCGGTACATCGTGTCGAGCAGCTTGCGGACGAGTGCCTGCGTCTTCCACGGCTGGCCGACATAGGCGTAGAGATACGGCACGTGCTGATCGGGTTCGTTGCCGTGCGCATATTGGCCGAGCAGCCCGGAGATGTCGGGCGGCGCGTCCTTCGGCAGAGTCGACGGCGCGGCGAACAGCGCATCGAGCCTGGCGGCGAACTTCGCGTCGCCGCCGAAATGCGCGATCTGGCCGTAGAGGTCGTGCTGGTTCAGGAAGGTCGTCTGCCAGCCATTCGCCTCGGTGAAATCGCGATAGCGCTTGGTGTGGCCGAGCTGGATCGGATCGTAGGGCGTCAGCCAGCTGCCGTCGGCGAGCTTGGGCCGCGCGAGGCCGATCGTTGGATCGAGCACGTTGCGATAGTTGCGGCTGCGGAGACGCAGGCGATCGGCGTCTTCCTTCGCGCCGGCCTTCTGCGCGAGCGTGGCCATCGCCCAGTCGTCATAGGCGTATTCCTGCGTCCGGCTGACCGACTCGTCGACAACGTCCGCGGGGAGATACCCGCGCTCGATATACGTGCCCCGCGCACGGCTGTTGACGAGGTCGGGGGCGGCGGGATCGAACGCGCGGGTACGGATCGCGGGCCATGCCGCGGCATAGTCGGCGTCGATGCCCTTTGCCGCGGCCTCTGCCATGATCGCGACCGAGTGCCAGCCGATCATCGTGCCGGTCTCGACCCCCTGGAGCGGCCAGCAGGGCGGGCCGTACGCGCTTTGCTGCGTCTGGCGGATCAGGTCCCGGACCAGCGACTTCGCGCGATCGGGCGCGACCAAAGTCAGCAGCGGGTGGAGCGTGCGATACGTGTCCCAAGTCGAATAGGTGCTGTACGCCTGCTCGCCGGCAGGGACGCTGTGAACCTCGCGGTCGAGCCCGACATAGCGGCCGTCGACGTCGGAGAAGAGCGTCGGCGCGATCATCGCGTGGTAGAGCGCGGTGGTCATGATGACGCGGGCGTCGTCGGTGCCGCCCTCGACCTTCACGACCTTCAGCGTGTCGGCCCAGTTCCTGATCGCCTGGCGCCGGGCGACGTCGAACTCGCGGAAATAGGACGCGGCGAGGTTGGTGCGCGCACCCGCCATGTCGACCGCGGAGACGGCGGTGCGGACGACGATCGGTGCGGCGCCGGCATTGTCGTAGTGGAGCACCGCGCGGACGCGGTCGGCGGTGACGATCGCGCCGTTGACGCTCTGCGTATCGGCGTAGAGCGTGATCCGATCGGGCTTTGGCGTGACGTGCATCGCGAAATGGATGCGGCGGCCCTTCGCCCAGCGGAACGTCCGGCGGCTGCCGATGAGCGTGCCGTCGGTATCGAGTTCGATCCGGCTATCGTCGATCAGCGGGCCTTCGCCGGGGCGGCTGTCGCGGTAGTTGCCGAGATCGACCAGGAGGTGGCCGGGGCCGGCGGGGAAGTGGTGACGCTGCCAACCGACACGCGTCTCCGCGGTCAGTTCGGAGCGGACGCCGTTGCCCAGCGTGACGGCGTAATAGCCGGGCTCCGTGACCTCCTGCGTGTAAGTCTGGCGATAGCCTTCGCCGGGCTTGTCGGGCGCGCCGGGCAGCAGCTTCACCGCGCCGCGACCGGGGACGACCAGCACGTCCATCAGGTCGGCGATGCCGGTGCCTGACAGATGCGTGTGCGAGAAGCCCATCATGGTCGGGTCGCCGTGGTGATAGCCCGAACAGTTCGCCCAATTCTCGGTGTCGGTGTCGGGGCTGACCTGGACCATCCCGAACGGCATCGTCGCGCCGGGATAGGTATGGCCGTCGCCGCCGGTGCCGATCCACAGGTTGGGCGCTGCTTTTGGCGACCGTGCGGCGGCGGGGATCGCGCCGGCGATCGCCAGCGCACCGCTGGAGCCGAGCAGGGCGCGTCTGGTGATCTTCATAATGCGCTCGCGAGTAGGGCGGGGCGGGTGTTCGCTAGCTGAACGATCAGTTCCCCGAACAGGCCGTTGGCCCAGGCGAACCAGGCGCGCGTGAACTTGGTGGGATCGTCCTTGTCGAACGCCTCGTGGATGAAGCCGGTGTCGGCATCGGTGTCGCGCAGCATCCGCAGGCACGCGCGGACCGTGGCATCGTCGGCGCCGGACAACGCGCGGACGATCAGCGACATCGGCCAGATCTGGCCGAGCCCGACATGCGGTCCGCCGATCCCCTCGGCCTTGGTGCCCTTGAAGAAATAGGGGTTGGCGTCGCTCCAGGCTGCATCGGCCGTGCGGCGCCAGAGCGGATCGGAGGCGGGGACGCAGCCCATATACGCGAGCGCGGAAAGCGACGGCACGTTGGCGTCATCCATGAAGACCGCGTTGCCGAAGCCGTCGACTTCGAAAGCCCAGACCTCGCTGCCGTCCCGCAGGCGCATCCGGCCGTGCGCGACGAGGGCCGCCTCGACTTCGTTCGCCAGCGCGGTCGCATCGGCGGCGAGCGCGGTGTCGTGACGCGCTTCGTTCGCGACGACCGCGAGTTCGCGCAGGGTGGTGACCGCGAACAGGTTGGACGGGATCAGATACGGGTAGACGCAGGCATCGTCCGAGGGGCGGAAGCCGCACTGGATCAGGCCGTTGGGCTTGGCGGGATTGCCCCAGCCTTCCAACGCCATCGTCTCGGTGTTGCGGTTCGAGGATCGCAGGAAGCTGTAGGGGCCGCGATCGTCCTTGCGCTGTTGCTCGCGGTAGGTGCGGATGCTCGCGCGGGCGGCCTCGGCCCAGGTCGCGTCGAACGGCGTCGCGTCATGCGTCGCCTGCCAATAGCCGTAGGCGAGCCGCATTGGATAACAGAGCGAGTCGATCTCCCATTTGCGCTCCGCGACGCCGGGTTTCATCTCGGTCTGGTCCTTGAGGGCCCAGCTGAGATCTGTCTTCGCGGTCGGGCTTTCCATGAACGCGTTGGCGTAGGGGTCGATCAGGATCGAGCGCGACTGGCGCGCGATCAGGCCGCGGAACAGCGTGCGTAGCGCCGGGTCTTCGCGGACGAGATGAAGATAGGGGCGAAGCTGCGCGGAGCTGTCGCGGAGCCAGAGGCAGGGGATGTCGCCGGTGATGACGAACGCGTCGGGCGCGCCGCCGACGGTCGACACGCGGACGGTGGTGTCGAGCGTGTTCGGATAGCAGTTGCCGAACATCCAGCGGAGCTTCGGGTCGCCGATCCGGGCGGAGACGCGCGCGATCTCGCGTTCGACCGAGCGGCTGGTGAAGTTGCGGTCG
>Ga0308164_10001588_pt1 | contig 25903 bp, 25 predicted proteins | sample PhyTR2_FD_201031 | JGI IMG/M metagenome (GOLD analysis project Ga0308164, IMG submission 201031) | Phyllosphere microbial communities from UC Gill Tract Community Farm, Albany, California, United States - DLSLT.R2 | ecosystem: Host-associated > Plants > Phyllosphere > Unclassified | place: USA... | reverse complement strand
GCGATCGGCTGCGGTCCAGTGCGTGGCGCGAGCGGTGTAGCGGGTTTTGCGACCGCCGTCTTCCGCTTCAAAGGTGACGACGACCGTCATGAAGGGTTTTTCTGAAGGTTCCCATGCCTTTGTATAGGCGTCGGTAAAGACCAGTCGCTCGTTCGGTACGACTTCCAGATAGACGCCGGCATTGGGATACTCGTTGCCATCCGAATCACGCATGACGATCAGGCTAGAGCCACCGGGTCGGACATCGGTTTCGGCTCGCGCAATCATCCATGGGCGTGGCACGAACCATTGCTTGATCAATTCGGGATCGGTCCAGGCCTGGAAAACACGAGCGGGCGGTGCGTCGAATATGCGGGAGATGGTCAGTGCGCGTTCAGTGGTCGTCATCATTTTCTCCATTACCTTGATTAAATGAGCTGAGCAGCAAGGCGGCTCAGTCTTGAACATCAATTATGAATATCGAATTTCAGCGAGCATCGCATTCCGAACAGTGATCTCGTATGAAGCTGTGATTGACGCTGTGATGAAGACACGGCATGTAACTGAATGCATGCCGTGAATAACCGGATCAGGTCGTCAGCAGCGTCAGCGCAGCGATCAATTGCGCACATTCTTCGGGTGTGCCAATACTGATGCGCAGATACTGGTCGATGCGAGGGTGTTTGAAATGTCGCACGATAATCGCGCGTTCACGCAGTCCCGCTGCTAATCGGTCGGCGGCAAATCCGGTGTGACGCGCGAAAACAAAGTTGGCGCTGGATGGCAACACGTCGAAGCCCAGCCCTTGCAGCGAACGGATCGTCTGCTCGCGTGTGTTGACTACGGCTTGCAACTTTTCCTGAAAATAAGCTTCATCCTGGTAGCTGGCGACGGCACCGGCGACTGCCATGCGATCCATCGGATAGGAGTTGAAGCTGTTCTTCACGCGTTCCATGCCATCGATCAAATCCTTGTTGCCGACCGCGAAGCCGACGCGCAAACCGGCCAGCGAGCGCGATTTGGAGAACGTGCGCACAACGAGCAAGTTGGGATAACGCTGCGTCAGCGGGATCGCCGTTTCGCCGCCAAAATCCACATAGGCTTCGTCAACCACGATGACGGTATCGGGCTGTGCAATCAACAGCTCTTCGATTTTTTTCAAAGACAAAGGGATGCCGGTGGGGGCATTCGGATTCGGGAAAATGATGGCGCCGCAGTCGCGCTCCGCATAGTCGGTAGTATCGATTTCCATCTGCTGCGTTAGCGGTACCTCGACATAATCGATGCCATACAGCTTGCAGTAGACCGGATAGAAGCTGTAAGTGATGTCCGGGAAAAGCAGCGGCGCGTCGTGTTTGAGCAGCGCTATGAAAACGAAGCCCAGCACCTCGTCCGAACCATTGCCGACAAAGATTTCCCCGGGTTTGACATCGTGATAGGCGGCCAGCGTCTGCTTGAGTTGCGTCGAGTCAGGGTCCGGATACAGACGCAGCGAGTCGGCACTGACAGCATGCATGGCACTCATGACCGCAGGCGACGGCGGATACGGATTTTCATTGGTGTTCAGCTTGATCAGGCCGCTGACCTTGGGTTGTTCGCCGGGAACGTAAGGCGTAAGGGTGCGGACCAGCGGGCTCCAGAATTGACTCATGCATTTTCCTTTTAGACAGATCGTTATTCTATAGTGAGCCGTGCCCGAATACGATGGTGCCATTCATGGGAAATCGCCAAAACCGCGCGATGACTGGGCGATGCGCTTCTGGTAGAGTGCCGCCATGAGTAAATTGTCCCTTGACCGCATCCTGCAATCGCAGGGATTCGGCACCCGCAAATATTGCCGTAACCTGATCGAAGACGGCGAAGTCAGCATTCAGGGCGAAGTCATTGACGACTATCGCGCCAGCTTTGATACGACCGATCTCACATTCACCATTTTTGACGAAGTGTGGCAATACCGAGAGCATGTCTACATCGTGCTCAACAAGCCAGCCAACTTTGAATGTTCGCGCAAGCCCAGCCATCATCCGGGCGTGCTGACCTTGTTGCCTGAGCAATTTACCTGGCGCGATCTGCAACCGGTGGGGCGGCTGGACCACGACACGACCGGCATGTTGCTGATGTCCGACGACGGGCCGTTCATTCATGCGCAGTCATCCCCGAAACGCCATATTCCCAAGGTCTATGTCGCCACTACGCATGATCCTGTGACGCCAGAGTTGATTACCCAGCTGCTCGGAGGTGTCAAGCTGCACGATGAGCCGGCGCCACTGGCAGCGCAGACTTGCCGCATGATTGACGACCATCAGATCGAGATCGTGCTGGAGCAGGGTAAGTACCATCAGGTCAAGCGGATGCTGGCCGCTGCCGGCAATCATTGTTCGGCATTGCGACGCGTCGCGATTGGTGAACTGACGCTCGACGCATTGAATCTGGAAGAAGGCGAGTGGGCCTATCTGGATGCCGCGCAGTTGGCCTTGCTCCGTCCCGCAAACCAGCAGTAAATCAAACGCAAGCACGGACAACGCGCAGGCGGATCAACGACGATCCTGCCGGCGCAATCAGGGCAGGCGTTCGCTCGCCCCCAAATCTGCCTCAATCTTTTTCCTCAAGATATTTTCCCTTTTCACTCTCGTTAAGACACGAGCGCTCCGTTTCTGGATACGCCTTTGCAGGCTGCTGCATTTATAAAGCAGGGCGGAACGCATTGCGGCGCCTGAATTATCTCCAATTCGATGAGATGCCTTGATGTCGATTGAGGCGTGGTCATCCTGTCATGTTGCCTCTTTCTGACGTTTGCTGAATATCAGTCAGTCGCGGGCCGAATATCTTTCAACATTAATTTTTAAATCGACTTATAATTAAATCGCTGTCATAACAGATATTCACAAATGAAATTGTTTTGAAATGTTTCAAGAAAGCCGAATTGCCTTTTAGATACGTCTACTGATGCCATGAAATCGCGCTCCTTCATCTACCTTTGCTTTTCGCTTCTGCTGCTGTTTTCGCAGCAGGTTGCGTTTGCAGGTGCGCTCGATCATGTGCAAAAAACGGTCTTCGACCATCAGTGCACCTATGACGAAGGCGAAGCGGCTGACGGACATCTGTCAAAACACTTACTGATCGATGAGTATGACGATGCGCCGATGGCGTCATTTGTCGTGCCACACATTGCCAGCCTTGCTGTTGCACATGTCGAAGGCGCATTCGATCAGTTCTTCCACATTGCATCGCCTCTCTACTTCTCTCGCGCGCCACCGGCAGCCTAGAAGGTATCCGGCTTAACGGCACACGCCATGCGTGCTGCGGTCTTCCGAATGACATCCCGAATCAAAACGGCATCTCAAGACCGTTGGATGACTATTTGGCATGACTTGCGCATCGGCATACGGATACCTGCACTCAACCACGACATGAACCACGACATGAATCCGGGCTGACCACAGCCTGGGCATTCACAAGTTTTATGACTTCTTGAGAGAGGTAGTTGATATGAATAGCAATCAGACAGCCGCAGCCGCACAGGCCGGCAAGGGTTACAGAAACCGTTGGGCACAATTGATCATTGGCATTATCTGCATGGGATTCGTTGCGAACCTGCAGTACGGTTGGACCTTGTTTGTCACACCGATGGACGAAGCGCATCACTGGGGTAAAGCCGCCATTCAACTGGCGTTCTCGATCTTTATCGTGACGGAAACATGGCTGGTACCAATCGAAGGCTATCTGGTCGATAAATTCGGACCACGCCCGGTCGTTGCAGGCGGTGCGATTTGTGCCGGTCTTGGCTGGATCATCTATAGCTACGCCTCAACCCTGCCTATGCTGTATGCAGGCGCAGTGGTGTCGGGTATTGGCGCCGGTTGCGTGTATGGCACGTGCGTCGGTAATGCGTTGAAGTGGTTCCCTGATCGTCGTGGTCTGGCTGCCGGTCTGACTGCGGCAGGTTTCGGTGCGGGTGCTGCGATTACCGTGATTCCGATCGCCAACATGATTCAAACATCGGGTTACGAAAAAACCTTGCTGACCTTCGGCATCATCCAGGGCGTGGCGATCTTTATTCTGTCTATGTTGCTGGTCAAGCCTGTTGCACCAAAATCTGCGCTGGCGAAATCCGGTATGGCGAACAAAGTCGACTACACCACCAAGCAAATGCTGAAAACACCGGTTTTCTGGGTCTTGTATGGCATGTTCGTGCTGGTGGCATCGGGTGGTCTGATGGCGACGGCACAGCTTGGTCCGATTGCAACGGATTACGGTCTGGCTTCGTTGCCTGTCACCCTGTTCGGTCTGACCTTGCCATTGCTGACCATGACACTGTCTATCGATAACGTGGCCAATGGGATTACCCGTCCATTGTGCGGTTTCATCTCCGATAAAATCGGTCGTGAAAACACCATGTTCATCGTCTTCATCGGTGAAGGTCTGTCGTTGCTGGGTCTGATGATGTGGGGCCACAACATGTATGCATTCATGGTGTTTGCCGCTTTGATCTTCCTGTTCTGGGGTGAAATCTTCTCGATCTTCCCAGCAACCTGTGCGGATATCTTCGGTAGCAAATTTGCGGCTGGTAACTCGGGTACCTTGTACACCGCAAAAGGTACGGCAGCATTGCTGGTGCCACTGGCATCTGTGTTTGCTGCAAACGGTAACTGGAGCCGCGTGTTTGTCGCTGCAGCCATCATCACGATTTTTGCAGGTGTTTCGGCAAAACTGATCCTTGGTCCGATGCGCAAACGCCTGCTGGCCAAGGAAGCAGGCCTGGTGCAGCAGGATGAAGAAGTGCAACGCGTGACAGCGTAAGTGTGCCGATCAGCGTTTATCGTTGATCGCTAAATAAAAAGCCGATGCTGCATGCATCGGCTTTTTTTATGTCTTAACTATATCGGTAGTACTGATATGTATTGCTCAACTGCCAAAGAAGCCGAACAAGCCGTCACGCTCAAACCGCAGATCTTGCGTGTTCTGCATCAGGGTCACAATGCCGTCCTGGTTGAAGTGAACGTGCATGATGGAGTTCCACGCACCGCTTTCCCGATAAGGGTAGGACCAGACTTCCAGTTGCTGTCTTGGCAAATAAGAAGTTTCGGATGGATGTCCGACTGTGCGGAGCACGTCCATTTTGGTGGCGCTACCGAGTGTGAGTTTGGCGAAGTGTTGCGTCGTCAGCACTTGTTCGTAGGAGCGCAGCTTGCGGTCGGGACCAAATTTGGCAAGATGAGTAGCCTGTCCCCATGGGTTACGGTTGTATTCGAGAATCTCGCCATTCTCATCTGGAATACGTGATGTTGGCTGTCCAAGCTGGCTGATGACCTGTTGTTCAGTCTCGCCGAGTTGCAAGGTCGCGGGTTGCCAGGAGGCGCATGCACCCAATGCAAGCGGTAAAATGACGGCTGCGACGGCTTGCACTATTGTTTTTTGGCTACTTTTCATCGTTTTCCTCTGAAATCAGGCAAGAAGTTTGAAGCGGGCCTGCATTTCCGTTATACTCCCGCCTTGGTCATTTCGACCAAATCCATTAATTGTTGTTCACGATGTGCCGGGGTTGCGACTCCGCCCATCGCATGTGAAAGGTTCTACCATGTCGATCGAAAAATCCGCCAAGGCCGGTATTGTTGCCGATAACGCACGCAGCCAAAACGATACCGGTTCGCCGGAAGTGCAAGTCGCTCTGCTGACCGCACGTATCAATGACCTCAACGGTCACTTCAAAGCACACTCGAAAGATCATCATTCCCGTCGCGGTCTGATCATGATGGTCAATCGTCGTAAAAGCCTGCTGGCATACCTGAAAAGCAAAGATCTGAATCGCTATCGCGATCTGATCGCCAAGCTCGGTCTGCGTAAGTAAGTCGTTGCAGCATATTATCCAGCTTTACTGAAAGTGCCTGCGTCAGTTCTCTGATGCGGGCATTTTGTTTTTTGCAGTTTGCTTGTGCATGTCGAAGTTCTAGTAAAAACCGCGCAGTAAAAACCGGATGTCATTACCGGCGTGGAGCAGGCGAAGTGCTGTAGATAATAAAACGATGCATGTTCCGTGTGTCGTTGTGGTGAGGTGAACGACAGCCCCTGAAAATCTGTCGGCAAATTAGAAAGGAACACTCGTGTTTAATAAAATCACCAAAACTTTCCAGTACGGCCAACATCAAGTCACGCTTGAAACCGGCGAAATCGCCCGTCAGGCTTCTGGCGCCGTACTCGTATCGATTGAAGATACCGTCGTCCTGGCAACCGTTGTTGCCAAGAAGGATGCAAAGCCAGGTCAGGATTTCTTCCCGCTGACCGTTGATTACATTGAAAAAACCTATGCCGCTGGCCGTATCCCAGGCGGCTTCCTCAAGCGTGAAGGCCGTCCTTCCGAAAAGGAAACGCTGACCTCGCGTCTGATCGACCGTCCAATTCGTCCTCTGTTTCCAGAAGGCTATCTGAACGAAGTGCAAATCATCGTGCACGTTCTGTCGGTCAATCCTGAAATCGATCCAGATATCGCCGCCATGATCGGTGCATCGGCAGCCTTGTCGGTTGCTGGTATCCCGTTTGCAGGCCCAGTGGGTGCTGCGCGCGTTGGTTACATTGATGGTCAATACGTATTGAATCCAACCGCGTCGCAGCTGACCAAGTCGCAACTGGATCTGGTTGTTGCTGGTACCGAACGCGCTGTGTTGATGGTCGAATCCGAAGCACAGCAACTGTCGGAAGAAGTGATGTTGGGCGCGGTCGTTTTCGGCCACGAACAGATGAAAGCAGTCATCGATGCGATCCATGAACTGGTCCGTGACGGTGGCAAGCCAGAAGTCCAATGGTCGCCAGCGCCTAAAAACGAAGCGCTGATCGCACGCGTTGCACATTTTGCCGAAGGCAAACTGCGCGCTGCTTACCAAACCAAAGACAAGCAAGCACGTACGACCAAGCTGAAAGATGCGTTTGCTGAAGTCAACGCCGAGCTTGCTGCTGAAGCGGCGTCGATCGGTGGCGAGACTCCGGATTCGTCCGAAGTCGGCAACATCCTGTTCGATCTGGAAGCCAAGATTGTGCGTTCGCAGATTCTCGAAGGCGAGCCACGTATCGACGGTCGCGATACGCGCACCGTTCGTCCGATCTCGATCAGCACAGGCGTTCTGCCACGCACGCACGGTTCGGCATTGTTCACCCGCGGTGAAACCCAGGCACTGGTGATCGCTACGCTGGGTACTGCACGTGACGAGCAAAAAATCGATGCGCTGATGGGTGAATACTCGGATCGCTTCATGATGCACTACAACATGCCACCGTTTGCAACGGGCGAAACCGGCCGTGTCGGTACGCCAAAGCGTCGCGAAATCGGTCATGGTCGTCTGGCCAAGCGTGCATTGATCGCTGCCTTGCCTGCAGCTGAAGACTTCAGCTACTCGGTTCGTCTGGTATCGGAAATCACCGAATCCAACGGTTCGTCCTCGATGGCGTCGGTTTGCGGCGGTTGCCTGGCATTGATCGATGCTGGCGTGCCGATGAAATCGCACGTTGCCGGTATCGCCATGGGCTTGATCAAGGAAGGCAACAAATTTGCTGTCCTGACCGACATCCTAGGTGATGAAGATCACCTCGGCGACATGGACTTCAAGGTTGCTGGTACGGCAAACGGCATTACCGCTTTGCAAATGGATATCAAAATCCAGGGCATCACCAAGGAAATCATGCAGGTCGCACTGGCGCAAGCCAAAGAAGGTCGCGTCCACATTCTGGGTGAAATGGAAAAAGCAGTGCCAAGCGGCACGACCGGCGAATTGTCAGACTTTGCACCACGTCTGATCACCGTCAAGATCAATCCGGAAAAAATCCGTGACGTGATCGGTAAGGGCGGCGCAGTCATTCGTGCGCTGACCGAAGAAACCGGTACCCAAATCGACATCAGCGACGAAGGTGTTGTGACCATCGCTTCCGTCGATGCAGCGGCAGGTCAGGAAGCCAAGCGTCGTATCGAAGAACTGACTGCTTCTGTTGAAGTGGGCAAGGTCTACGAAGGTACCGTTCTGAAACTGCTGGATTTCGGCGCGATTGTTCAGGTCATTCCTGGTAAAGATGGCTTGCTGCATATCAGCCAGATCGCCAATGAACGCGTCAACGCCGTTGCCGATTACCTGAAAGAAGGTCAGCAAGTTCGCGTGAAAGTGCTGGAAACAGACGATCGCGGTCGCTTGAAACTGTCCATGAAAGCTGCTGCTGCGGATGAAAATCCAGAGCCAGTCGTTCAGGAATAAGGCGCATTGCTTCCAGAAAGCCGCCCGAGGTGCAAACCGAGGGCGGTTTTTCTTTGTGGGAATCGCTCTTCAGTTTGACCGTGCTCTACGCAGCGGGCTAGAATAGCGGGTTATTGGAATTCTGGATTACTTATGCGCCGCAAACTCGTCGCAGGCAACTGGAAAATGAATGGCAGCCTCGCTGCCAATGCTGCGTTACTGGCAGATGTCAAAGCCGATTGCGCAAGCGATGCCTGTGATGTCGCGGTGTGTGTGCCGGCGCCTTATCTGGCGCAATGTCAGGCGTTGCTTGATGGTAGCAAGATCGTACTCGGCGCGCAGGACCTGTCGATGCATGAAGACGGTGCTTATACCGGCGAAGTGTCTGCATCGATGTTGCTCGAGTTTGGCTGTCGCTATGTCATCGTTGGTCACTCGGAGCGTCGCGCTTATTTTGGCGAAAATGACGAGCTGGTGGCAAACAAGGCTGCGCGTGCGATTCAGGCAGGACTGGTACCTATCGTGTGCGTGGGTGAAACATTGGCGCAACGCGAAGCAGGGCAGACCGATTCAGTGATTGGTGCGCAGATCGATGTGGTGCTTAACAAACTGGCTCCGGGCACCATAGAGCGGATTGTTGTAGCATACGAGCCGATTTGGGCGATTGGTACGGGTAAAACCGCAACGCCTGAGATGGCGCAGGATGTGCATGCAATGTTGCGCAAGCGCATTCAAGCTGTGGATGCACAGGCGGCAAGCGCGGTTCGCATTCTGTACGGCGGCAGTATGAAGCCGGAAAACGCGGCGGAACTGCTGGCTATGCCTGATATTGACGGCGGCCTTGTTGGTGGCGCTGCACTGAAGGCCAAGGATTTTCTTGCCATCGTATGTGGATCTTGATGGCAAGTGCAGTACAAGTTTATTTACGATTATCTAAAACTGGAATTTAAATTAAATGAATAGCATGCATACCCTCATCGTCGTCCTGCAGGTGCTGTCGGCACTGGCGATCATTGGCCTTGTGCTATTGCAGCACGGTAAGGGTGCCGATATGGGGGCGTCGTTTGGTTCCGGTGCATCCGGCAGCCTGTTTGGTGCAAGTGGTTCTTCCAATTTCCTTTCCAAGATGACCGCGCTTGCAGCTGTCGTCTTTTTTTCGGCAACTCTGGGCTTGGCATTCGTCAGCAATGCGCCAGTTCAGGTCAATGGCGGTGTGATGGAAAACGTGCCGGTTTCGGATGTTCCGGGTGCTGCGCCGGTTGCGCCGGCACCGTCTTCCGTGCCAGGTGAAAAGTCGACTGCGCCAGTCGGGAATGATCGTGCGAACGAAGTTCCAAAATAACGTTGTGTTCTTCTTGTTTTGATGTGATTGCACATTGAATAAAAGCATCAAAGCAGGTTAAAATAGAAGTCTTGCCGACGTGGTGAAATTGGTAGACACGCTATCTTGAGGGGGTAGTGGCGCAAGCTGTGCGAGTTCGAGTCTCGCCGTCGGCACCAAGAAATTTAAAGGGCCAGCAAGGGTAAGTCCAAGCTGGCTTTTTATCGACAGAGTCTCTGGCTCTGTCAAACAAGTATTTTTGCGAAATTTGCCAACCGCTTAGCCAATATACTGTCATCGTGAATCTCGAAAACTATTTCCCCGTCTTGCTTTTTATTCTGGTGGGCATCGCTGTCGGTGTCTTGCCTCAGGTTCTTGGGCGCGTCCTCGGGCCGTACAATCCAACCTCGCAAAAACTCTCTCCTTACGAATGCGGTTTTGAAGCATTCGAAGATGCGCGTATGAAGTTCGATGTGCGCTATTACTTGGTTGCGATTCTTTTCATTCTCTTCGATCTCGAAGTTGCCTTCCTCGTTCCTTGGGCGGTGGCCATGCATGATGTCGGAATGGTTGGATTTTGGGCGATGATGATTTTCATTGGTGTGCTGACCCTTGGGTTGGTGTACGAGTGGAAAAAAGGCGCGCTGGATTGGGAGTAAGTCATGGCAATTGAAGGCGTATTGAACGAAGGTTTCATCACCACGACAGCTGACAAGCTGATCAACTGGACCCGTACTGGCTCGTTGTGGCCAATGACGTTCGGTCTGGCTTGCTGCGCGGTCGAGATGATGCATGCAGGTGCGGCGCGTTACGATCTGGATCGTTTTGGTGTCGTGTTCCGCCCATCGCCGCGTCAGTCCGACGTGATGATTGTTGCTGGCACGCTGTGCAACAAGATGGCACCTGCACTGCGTAAGGTGTACGACCAGATGCCGGAGCCACGTTGGGTGATCTCGATGGGTTCGTGCGCAAATGGTGGTGGCTACTATCACTACTCTTACAGCGTCGTGCGCGGCTGCGATCGCATTGTTCCTGTTGATGTGTATGTGCCAGGTTGCCCTCCAACCGCTGAGGCGCTGTTGTACGGCATTCTGCAGTTGCAGAACAAGATCCGTCGTACCTACACGATTGCACGTTAAGGATTGCGGTTAGCTATATGACGACCAAACTCGAACTCTTGGAAGCTGCTCTGCGCAATGCGCTTGGCGATCAGCTTCAAACTCTGACGGCGGCACTCGGTGAAGTGACCATCGTTGTCAAAGCGGCAGATTATTTGTCTGCCATGCGCGTCTTGCGCGATCACTCTGATCTTCGTTTCGATGAGTTGATCGATCTGTGTGGCGTGGATTACTCGACTTACGGTGATGGTATCTGGGAAGGTCCGCGCTTTGCTGCGGTGACTCATCTGCTGTCGATCGCGCACAACTGGCGTTTGCGTGTGCGTGTGTTTGCACCTGACGATGAAATGCCGGTAGTCGCATCCGTGATCGATATCTGGCCTGCTGCAAACTGGTTTGAGCGTGAAGCGTTTGACTTCTACGGCATCCTGTTTGAAGGCCATAACGATCTGCGCCGTATTCTGACTGACTATGGTTTTATCGGTCATCCTTTCCGTAAGGATTTCCCGGTGTCGGGCTACGTTGAAATGCGTTACGACCCTGAGCAGAAGCGTGTGATTTACCAGCCGGTCACGATTGAGGCACGTGAAAATGTGCCACGCGTGATTCGTGAAGAACAGTACGGGATGAAATAATGGCTGAGATCAAGAATTACACACTGAACTTTGGTCCTCAGCACCCGGCAGCCCACGGTGTGTTGCGTCTGGTGCTTGAGCTGGATGGCGAAGTTATCCAGCGTGCCGATCCGCATATCGGTCTGCTGCATCGCGCAACCGAAAAACTGGCGGAGCAAAAAACCTATCTGCAATCCGTGCCATACATGGATCGACTCGATTACGTGTCGATGATGTGTAATGAGCATGGCTACGTGATGGCAATTGAAAAATTGCTGGGTCTGGAAGTGCCGCTGCGCGCCCAGTACATTCGCGTCATGTTCGATGAAGTCACCCGTATCCTGAATCACCTGATGTGGATCGGCGCCCATGCGCTGGACGTGGGTGCGATGGGCGTGTTCCTTTACGCATTCCGTGAACGTGAAGATCTGATGGACTGCTACGAAGCAGTCTCCGGCGCACGTATGCACGCGGCCTACTACCGTCCAGGTGGCGTCTACCGCGATCTGCCTGACAGCATGCCGCAACACAAGGCATCGGTTATCCGTAATGCGAAAGCGATCAAGCAACTCAACGAAAACCGTCAGGGTTCAATGCTCGATTTCATCGAGGATTTCACCAATCGTTTCCCGACTTATGTCGATGAATACGAAACACTGCTGACCGACAACCGTATCTGGAAACAGCGTCTGGTTGGCGTCGGTGTGGTGTCGCCAGAGCGCGCCAAGGCAATGGGCTTTACCGGTCCGATGCTGCGTGGTTCCGGTATTGAATGGGATCTGCGCAAGAAGCAGCCTTATGAAGTTTACGATCTGCTGGATTTCGATATTCCTGTTGGCACCAACGGTGACTGCTATGACCGTTATCTGGTGCGCGTGGAAGAAATGCGCCAGTCGAATCGCATCATCAAGCAATGTATCGAATGGCTGCGCAACAATGCCGGCCCTGTCATGACCGACAACCACAAAGTGGCACCGCCATCGCGCGTCGGCATGAAGTCGAACATGGAAGATTTGATTCACCACTTCAAACTCTTTACCGAAGGCTTCCACGTGCCGCCAGGTGAGGCGTATGCCGCTGTCGAGCATCCGAAGGGTGAGTTTGGTGTGTACCTGATTTCTGATGGTGCCAACAAGCCTTATCGCATGAAGATTCGCGCGCCGGGCTTTTCGCACTTGCAGGGCATGGATGAAATGTCCCGGGGCCACATGCTGGCAGATGCTGTGACCATCATTGGTACGCAGGATATTGTGTTTGGTGAGATTGACCGCTGATTGCGGCCAATGAGTAGAGGCATAAAAATGCTGTTATCAGAACAAGCGTACAAAAAAATCGATCGCGAGATCGCCAAGTTTCCGCCAGAGCAGCGTCAGTCTGCAGTGATGGCAACCTTGGCCATTGCGCAAGTTGAAACCAATTGGTTGTCGCCAGAGGTCATGCAGGAAATCGCGGATTATCTGCGCATGCCTGCGATCGCTGTGCAAGAAGTGGCAACGTTCTACAACATGTACAACACCAAGCCAGTGGGTAAATCGAAGATTTCGGTTTGCACCAACTTGCCTTGCCTGTTGTCCGGTGGTGAACGTGCAGCACACTACCTGAAAGAAAAACTGGGCATCGATTATCGTGAAACGACCGAAGATGGTCAGTTCACGTTGCTGGAAGGCGAATGCATGGGCGCTTGCGGTGATGCGCCGGTCATGCTGATCAATAACCATCGTATGTGCAGCTTCATGTCGGATGAAAAAATCGACGCTCTGGTAGAGGAATTGAAGAAATGACCAGCTTGCACAATCGACACATCAAACCACTGATTCTCGCGAATCTGACCGGCGATAACTGGGGCCTGGACGAGTACGTCAAACGCGGTGGCTATGCATCGCTGAAACGTATTCTGACCGAAGGCATGACGCAAGAGCAGGTGATTGCTGAGGTCAAGGCATCGACCTTGCGCGGTCGTGGCGGCGCGGGCTTCCCTAGCGGCTTGAAGTGGAGCTTCATGCCGAAAAATTACGAAGGCCAAAAGTATCTGGTCTGTAATTCGGACGAGGGCGAGCCAGGCACATTCAAGGATCGCGACATTCTTCGTTTCAATCCGCATTCGGTGATTGAAGGCATGACCATTGCTGCATACGCAATGGGCGTGACGGTCGGCTACAACTACATCCACGGCGAAATTTTCGGCGAGTATCAGCGTTTTGAAGAAGCGCTGGAACAGGCGCGTGCGGCAGGCTTCCTCGGTGACAATATCCTGGGTTCGTCGCACAGCTTCCAGTTGCATGCCTTCCACGGCTACGGTGCCTATATCTGCGGTGAAGAAACCGCGTTGCTGGAATCGATCGAAGGCAAAAAAGGGCAGCCGCGCTTCAAGCCGCCTTTCCCTGCCAGCTACGGTCTGTTTGGCAAGCCAACCACGATTAACAACACCGAAACGTTTGCTGCTGTCCCGTTTATTTTCCAGGTGGGCGCTGAAGCCTACGCAGGATTGGGCAAGCCGAACAACGGTGGTACCAAGATTTTCTCGGTATCGGGTGACGTCACCAATCCTGGTAACTACGAAATTCCGCTGGGTACACCGTTCGCAACCTTGCTGGAACTGGCAGGCGGTATGCGCGATGGCAAAAAACTGAAAGCGGTGATCCCTGGTGGTTCGTCCGTGCCGGTCGTCCGCGGTGACGTCATGATGGCAACCGACATGGATTACGATTCGGTCGCCAAGGCTGGTTCGATGCTGGGTTCCGGTGCCGTCATCGTGATGGATGAGACCCGTTGCATGGTCAAGTCCCTGTTGCGTCTGTCCTATTTTTATTTTGAAGAATCCTGCGGTCAATGTACGCCATGCCGTGAAGGCACGGGCTGGTTGTATCGCATGGTGCAGCGTATCGAAAATGGTCAGGGTCGTGTAGAAGACCTCGACATGTTGAATTCGATTGCTGACAACATCCAGGGACGTACGATCTGTGCGCTCGGCGATGCTGCAGCAATGCCGGTACGCGCAATGATCCAGCAGTTCCGTGAAGAGTTTGTGTATCACATCGAGCATAAGCATTGCTTGGTGCCCGCTTACGTATAGCAGCCCACTTCGTATATTGATACCTAGTGAGAACACTGACGCAGAAAAAGCAAAGCCATGGTTGAAATTGAAATAGACGGCAAAAAAGTCGAAGTGCAGGAAGGCAGCATGGTAATGGATGCTGCCAATAAACTCGGCACATACATTCCGCATTTTTGCTATCACAAGAAGCTCTCCATCGCGGCAAATTGCCGCATGTGCCTCGTTGAGGTAGAGAAGGCGCCCAAGCCGTTGCCAGCGTGTGCCACGCCGGTTTCGCCTGGCATGATCGTTCGCTCGAACAGCGAAAAAGCGGTCAAGGCCCAGAAGGGCGTGATGGAGTTCCTGCTCATCAATCACCCGCTGGATTGCCCAATCTGCGATCAGGGTGGCGAATGCCAATTGCAGGATCTGGCAGTCGGCTACGGTGGTTCGGGTTCGCGCTACGAAGAAGAAAAACGCGTTGTCGTGCCGAAGGACGTTGGTCCGCTGATTTCGATGCAGGAAATGAGCCGTTGCATTCACTGCACACGCTGCGTTCGTTTCGGTCAGGAAGTTGCCGGCGTCATGGAATTCGGCATGCTGGGTCGTGGCGAACATGCAGAGATCACCTCGTTCGTTGGCAAGACTGTCGATTCCGAATTGTCGGGCAACATGATCGATCTGTGCCCAGTTGGTGCACTGACTTCCAAGCCTTTCCGTTACAGCGCTCGTACCTGGGAATTGTCGCGCCGTAAATCGGTCAGCGCACACGACAGCCTTGGCGCCAATCTGATCGTTCAGGTCAAGGGCGGCCAGGTAATGCGTGTACTGCCGATGGAAAACGAAGACGTCAACGAATGCTGGATCTCGGATAAAGAACGTTTTGCCTACGATGGCCTGAACAGCGCCGATCGCTTGACCAATCCAATGATCAAGCAGGATGGCAAGTGGCAAGAAACCGATTGGCAAACCGCTTTGGAATATGTTGCGCACGGTCTGCGTAACATCCGTCATGAACACGGTGCTGATTCGATCGCTGCATTGGCAACGCCGAATTCGACGCTCGAAGAAATGTCGCTGCTGCAAAAGCTGGTGCGCGGCATCGGTTCGGAAAACGTCGATTTCCGCCTGCGTCAATCCGATGTTTCGGTTGATGCATCGATCAAGCCATGGCTGGGCATGTCGATCAACGAGTTTGCTGCGCTCAAGCGTGCATTCGTGATCGGTTCTTTCCTGCGCAAGGATCATCCTCTGCTGGCTGCGCGTCTGCGCCTGGCAGTTAAGGGTGGCGCAAGCGTCAGCGTATTGCATGCAACGGACGACGATCTGTTGATGCCAATCGCAAACAAGATGATCAAGGCGCCGTCGGAATGGCTGGCCGCTTTGGGCGAAGTGATCGTCGCCGTTGCTGAAGCACGTGGTGTTGCGGCTCCTGCAGGTTTTAATGGCGTTGTCGCTTCTGCCGAAGCCAAGCAAATCGCTGCGAGCCTGCTGTCGGGTGAGCCGAAAGCCGTGTTGCTGGGTAACGCGGTTCTGCAACATCCTGACGCAGCCAAACTGCATGCAGCGGCGCAGTGGATTGCACAAAATACAGATGCCCGTTTCGGCTTCCTGATCGAAGCTGCAAATACAGTTGGCGGTTATCTGGCAAACGCATTGCCAGGCCAGAACGGTGCGAATGCTGTGCAGATGTTTGCACAACCACGCAAGGCTTATGTTCTGCTGAATGCAGAACCTGAGCTCGATAGCGCCAATCCACAAGTGGCACGTGCTGCATTGAATCAGGCCGAGATGGTTGTCGTGATGTCTGCATTCAAGCATGGCGCTGATTTCGCTGACGTGATGCTGCCAATCACGCCGTTCTCGGAAACCTCCGGTACGTTCGTCAACTGCGAAGGGCGTGCCCAAAGTTTCAACGGTACCGTCAAGCCGCTTGGCGATGCACGTCCAGGCTGGAAAGTCTTGCGTGTACTTGGCAATCTGCTCGAACTGAACGGCTTCGACTATGAAACATCGGAAGCGATCCGCAACGAAATCATCGGTGCCAACGTGCCGGCAGATGCGCAGTTGCAACCGCGTCTGAACAACATTGGCAAGGCGCTGCCGCAAGCAGCATCTGCAGCAGCAGGTTCGCTGGAACGCGTTGCCGATGTGTCGATTTATGCAACGGACGCGATCGTTCGTCGTTCGGAACCGCTCCAGCAAACGCGTGATGGCGCTGCGCCGAAAGCATGGCTGTCTGCCGATCTGGCTGGCAAGCTCGGTGTGAGCAGTGGCGATCAGGTCAAGGTTGTGCAAGGTAATGGCAGTGCAGTGCTGGTTGCTGCGGTCGACAAGACACTGCCAGTTAATGTCGTGCGTGTGGCTGCCGGGCATCAGTCCACTGCCAGCCTCGGCGCAATGTTCGGTCCTATCAGCGTGGAGAAAGCGTAATGGATCAAGTATTACTGTCCATCCACGCAACGGGTGACTCTATTTTTGGCTATTACTGGCCACTCGTCTGGAATCTGGTCAAGATCATTGCCCTCGTTGCGCCATTGATGGGTGCCGTTGCTTACATGACCCTGTGGGAACGTAAGCTGATCGGCTGGATGCACGTGCGTATTGGTCCTAACCGTACCGGTCCTCTGGGTCTGCTGCAACCGATTGCCGACGGCGTCAAACTGCTGCTCAAGGAAGTCATTGTTCCTGCAAAATCGAACAAGGCACTGTTTGTTATCGCGCCAGTCATGACCATCATGCCGTCGCTGGTGGCTTGGGCAGTGATTCCTTTCGGACCTGAAGCAGCGTTGGCAAATGTAAATGCCGGTCTGCTGTTCGTGATGGCAATTACCTCGCTGGAAGTCTACGGCATCATCATTGCCGGCTGGGCATCCAACTCCAAGTACGCATTCCTTGGTGCCATGCGTGCATCGGCTCAAATGATTTCGTATGAAATCGCAATGGGCTTCTGCCTGGTCGTCATCCTGATGGTAACGGGCTCGATGAACCTGACCGATATCGTCAATACGCAGACAGCAGGGCGCTTTGCCGATATGGGATTGAATTTCCTGTCGTGGAACTGGCTGCCATTGTTGCCACTGTTCGTGATCTATGTTGTTTCGGGTACTGCAGAGCTGAACCGTCACCCGTTCGACGTGGTGGAAGGTGAGTCGGAGATCGTTGCAGGTCACATGGTCGAATATTCGGGTATGTCGTTCGCGATGTTCTTCCTGGCCGAGTACGCCAACATGTGGCTGATCTCGATCCTGACCGCGCTGATGTTCCTGGGCGGCTGGGCTGCACCGTTTGATTTCGCACCATTTACCTGGATTCCAGGCTGGATCTGGTTGGGCTTGAAGACGTTCTTCGTCATCTCGCTGTTTGTCTGGTTCCGTGCGTCTTTCCCGCGTTATCGCTATGACCAAATCATGCGTTTGGGCTGGAAAGTGTTCATCCCGCTGACCCTGGTCTGGTTCCTGGTGGTCGCGATTTGGATGAAGACGCCACTGAATATCTGGAATTAATCAAGGCTGAGCAAAGAGGAAGCCAAAGATGGAAGCAATTAAGGATTTTTTCAGTAGCTTGATGCTGCGTGAGCTCTTGAAGGGCATGGCGCTGACTGGCCGCTATTTGTTTGCACGCAAAATTACCGTGCAATTCCCGGAAGAAAAGACACCACAGTCTGTACGTTTTCGTGGTCTGCACGCATTGCGTCGTTACCCGAATGGGGAAGAGCGTTGCATCGCCTGCAAACTGTGTGAAGCAGTTTGTCCTGCAATGGCGATTTCGATCGAGTCGGATCTGCGTGAAGACGGCACCCGTCGTACGACCCGTTATGACATCGATCTGACCAAGTGTATTTTCTGCGGTTTTTGCGAAGAGTCGTGCCCGGTCGATTCGATCGTTGAGACGCACATTCTGGAGTATCACGGCGAGAAGCGTGGCGACCTGTACTACACGAAGGAAATGCTGCTGGCCGTTGGTGATCGTTTTGAACCTGAAATCGCTGCTGCGCGTACCGCAGATGCGGCCTATCGTTGATTAATCATTTGGCGGCATTGCGCTGACTTTCTGGCTGACTATGGACTTTATAACCTCTCTTTTTTACGCATTTTCAGCGATCCTGGTGTTCGCTGCATTGCGCGTTATCACGGATCGCAATCCGGTTCATGCCGCGTTGTATCTGGTGCTGACATTTGCTGCGGCTTCCGCTTTGTGGATGCTGATCAAGGCAGAATTCCTGTCGATTGTTCTGGTGCTGGTGTATGTCGGTGCCGTCATGGTGTTGTTCCTCTTCGTCGTCATGATGGTGGACATCAAGCTCAGCAAGCTGCGAGAAGGTTTTTGGGGTTATTTGCCACTGGCAGCGGGTATCGGCGGCGTCATCGTATTGATGATGGCCGGTGTTCTGTTCCAGGGCTTCTGGAAATCGCATGTCGAAGTCCCAGCGGGCGCTGACATGATCGGTAATACAAAAGAGCTGGGCAAACTGATCTACACCGATTACCTGTACGCATTTGAATTGGCTGGCCTGTTGCTGTTGGTTGGTATGGTGGCAGCAGTTGCCCTGACCATGCGCAAGCGCAAGGATAGCAAGTACTTTGCGCCAGGCGATGCAGTGCGCGTGCGTTCTTCCGACCGTGTGCGTGTCGTGAAGATGAAGGCAGAGCCGCGCGAAAATGGCGACGATCAATCCGCTGCCCCATCGGCAGAACAAAAATAAGGGGAGTGTTGTGGAGTTATCGCTCGTTCACTATCTGATTCTCGGCGCGATTCTGTTCGCGATCTCGATAGTCGGTATTTTTCTGAATCGCAAGAACATCATCATCCTGCTGATGGCCATCGAATTGATGCTGCTGGCAGTGAATATGAACTTTGTGGCGTTTTCCTATTTCATGGGCGACGCAGCAGGGCAGATTTTCGTCTTCTTTATCCTGACCGTTGCGGCTGCTGAAGCTGCAATTGGCCTTGCCATCCTGGTTTCCATGTTCCGTACATTGGATACCGTGAATGTAGAAGATCTCGATAGCCTCAAAGGCTGATTCCGAACAATAACGAATAAGGTTCATCATGGCGGGGCAACTTAACCCTAACCTCCTTCTGGTCGTACCTCTGGCGCCGCTTTTCGGCGCCATGATTGCCGGCCTGTTTGGTACCAAATTTTTTGGCAATCTGATTGGCCGCAAGACGTCGCATACCGTGACGATTCTGGGTGTGCTGATCGCGTTTATCCTGTCTGTACATACGTTCATGCAGGTCATGGACGGCGCAACCTTCAATGGCAGCGTCTATACCTGGCTGACCGTCGCTGGCTTGAAGATGGAAGTCGGCTTCCTGGTCGACAGCCTGACCGCAATGATGATGTGCGTCGTGACTTTCGTGTCGCTGATGGTGCACATCTATACGATCGGCTACATGGAAGAAGACGAGGGCTATAACCGCTTCTTCTCCTACATCTCGCTGTTTACGTTTGCAATGTTGATGCTGGTCATGAGCAACAACTTCCTGCAACTGTTCTTCGGCTGGGAAGCAGTGGGTCTGGTGTCGTATCTGTTGATCGGCTTCTGGTACAAAAAGCCGACTGCAATTTTCGCGAACATGAAGGCGTTCCTCGTCAATCGTGTCGGTGACTTTGGCTTTATTCTTGGTATCGGTCTGTTGCTGGCATATGCCGGTTCGATGGACTATGCAGAAGTCTTCGCCAAGAAGGAACAACTGGCGACGCTGTCGCTGCCAGGTACCGACTGGGCGTTGCTCACGGTTGCATGTATCTGCCTGTTCATTGGTGCAATGGGTAAATCGGCGCAGTTTCCTCTGCACGTCTGTTTGCCAGATTCGATGGAAGGCCCAACCCCGATTTCCGCACTGATTCACGCGGCGACGATGGTGACGGCAGGCATCTTCATGGTGGCACGTATGTCGCCACTGTTCGAACTGTCCGATACTGCGCTGTCGTTTATTCTCGTCATCGGCTCGATCACAGCGTTGTTCATGGGCTTCCTGGGCATCATCCAGAACGATATCAAGCGCGTGGTTGCATACTCGACGCTGTCGCAGCTCGGTTACATGACGGTTGCACTTGGTGCATCGGCGTACTCGGTTGCCGTGTTCCACTTGATGACCCACGCATTCTTCAAGGCGTTGCTGTTCCTTGCCGCGGGTTCGGTCATCATTGGTATGCATCACGATCAGGACATCCGCAATATGGGTGGTCTGCGTAAATACATGCCGATTACCTGGATCACGTCGTTGCTCGGTTCGCTGGCTCTGATCGGTACGCCACTGTTCTCCGGTTTCTACTCCAAGGACAGCATCATCGAAGCTGTGCACGCAACGCATATCTGGGGTTCTGGCTTTGCCAACTTCGCAGTGCTGGCAGGTGTCTTCGTGACGGCGTTCTACTCGTTCCGTATGTACTTCCTCGTGTTCCACGGCGAAGAGCGTTTCGGTAAAGAGCACGCACATCATGACGCGCATGATCATGACCATGCACACGCCAAGGCAGATCATCACGAGGATCATGCACATGATGACCATGCTCACGATGATCATGCGCATGACGAACATCATGGTTTGGCACCAGGTCAGAAGCCGCACGAGTCGCCTTGGGTTGTGACGTTGCCATTGATCTTGCTGGCGATTCCTTCGGTATTGATCGGTTACTTTGCGATCGAACCAATGCTGCACGGCGATTTCTTCAAGGATGTGATCTTCGTTGATCCGAAACACGGTGGTATGGCTGAGTTGAGCGAACTGTTCCACGGTGCGGCTGCAATGGCAATCCACGGTCTGCAAACAGCGCCGTTCTGGCTGGCATTGGCAGGTGTGGTGGCTTCGTACTACTGCTACATGATCAATCCACGTGTTCCGGCATGGTTCTATGCCAAGTTCCGTGCGATCCATACGCTGCTGGAAAACAAGTACTACATGGACAAGTTCAATGACTTCTTCTGGGCCGGTGGTGCACGTCTGCTCGGTGGTGGCCTGTCCAATGTCGGCGACAAAACCCTGATCGATGGATTGATCGTGAACGGTAGCGCCAAGGCTGTAGGCTGGTTCTCGCGTGTAATCCGTACGCTGCAGACCGGTTACATCTATCACTACGCGTTTGTCATGATCCTCGGTGTGCTGGGTTTCCTGATTTACTTCCTGCCATTCCCATCGTTCGCCAAATAAGTTAGCGAAGCAAATAAAAATATGATGCAGTCAACATTTCCTATTTTGAGTCTCGCGATCTGGTTGCCGATTGCGTTTGGCGCCCTTGTCCTCGCGATTGGCCGCGATGAGAATCCAGGTCTTTCCCGCAGCGTTTCGCTGATCGGTTCGATCGTGAGTTTCCTTGTCACCTTGCCGCTGATTTTCGGCTTCGACAAGGCAGCGCATGGCATGCAGTTTGTCGAAAAGCACAGCTGGATCGATATCTTCAATATCAACTATTCGTTGGGTGTTGACGGTATGTCGATGTGGTTTGTCGTGCTGACCGCGTTCATTACGATTTTCGTCGTGATCGCAGCCTGGGAAGTGATCGAGAAGCGTGTTTCGCAATATATGGGCGCGTTCCTTATCTTGTCGGGCATCATGATCGGCGTGTTCTGCGCGCTCGATGGCATGCTGTTCTACGTCTTCTTCGAATCGACGCTGATCCCGATGTTCATCATCATCGGTGTATGGGGCGGTACCAATCGCGTCTACGCATCGATCAAGCTGTTCCTCTATACCTTTATGGGTTCGTTGCTGATGCTGGTAGCGATGCTGTACCTGTACTTCAAGTCCGGTAACAGCTTTGACATCCTGGCATGGCATGCACTGCCATTGCAGATGAACGAACAGATTCTGATTTTCCTGGCCTTCCTGATGGCGTTTGCGGTCAAGGTGCCAATGTGGCCAGTACATACCTGGTTGCCAGATGCTCACGTGGAAGCGCCAACCGGTGGTTCGGTCGTGCTGGCTGCAATCATGCTGAAACTGGGTGCTTATGGCTTCCTGCGTTTCTCGTTGCCGATCGCTCCTGATGCCAGCCACTATTTGTCTGGTTTCATGATCACCTTGTCGCTGATCGCCGTGATTTATGTTGGTCTGGTTGCTCTGGTACAGACCGATATGAAAAAGCTGGTTGCGTATTCGTCGATTGCGCACATGGGTTTTGTCACCCTCGGTTTCTTCATGTTCAACGACATGGCAGTGCAGGGCGCCATCGTGCAGATGATTTCGCACGGCTTTGTGTCTGGCGCGATGTTCCTCTGTATCGGTGTCTTGTACGACCGTATGCACACTCGTGAGATCGCTCAGTACGGCGGTGTTGTGAATGTCATGCCACGCTTTGCGGCCTTCTTCATCCTGTTCTCGATGGCCAATGCAGGTTTGCCTGCCACCTCCGGCTTCGTCGGTGAGTTCATGGTGATTCTGGGTGCGGTCGAATACAACTTCTGGATCGGCATGTTGGCGGCAACCGCTTTGATCCTGGGTGCTGCGTATTCGCTGTGGCTGGCCAAGCGCGTGATTTTTGGTGAGATTACCAATCATCACGTGGCTGAAATGACTGATCTGAACAAGCGTGAATTCCTGATGCTGGGTGTACTCGCAATTTGTACTCTGGTGATGGGCCTGTATCCGGCGCCATTCACGGATGTCATGCAAACCTCGGTTTCCGATCTGCTGCAGCATGTTTCGGTTTCCAAGCTCAATTGATGAATGATGGGCTCACTGCAAGTGAACTCTTGGCAGGTGAAGTGACTGCGGCAAAAGCAATCGCGGCAATCGTGACAACCGTAGCAACCGCGCAACTGAACGCATAACAATCGCGACAACATGAATAACTTGAATCTGATACCGGCTCTTCCTGAAATCTTTCTGGCAATTGCGATTTCCGTAATTCTGCTGGTCGATCTCTTCACGAAGGATGTCAAACGCAACATCACTTACGTCCTGTCGATTGTGGCGATGGGCGTTTGCGGCCTCATTACTTTCAGCAGCCTGGGTAGCGGCGAGACGGTCTACACGTTCAATAACATGTTCGTGGCTGATCCAATGTCGAACATCCTGAAACTGTTCTCGTACCTGGCTGTAGCGTTGACGCTGGTTTATTCGCGTCAGTACGCAGCGCAACGCGACATGATCGGTGGCTTCAAGGGCGGTGAGTTCTATATTCTGGCGCTATTCTCCTTGCTCGGTCAGATGGTGATGATTTCCGCGAATAACTTCCTGATCATCTATCTGGGTCTGGAACTGATGTCGCTGTCGCTGTACGCGTTGGTTGCAATCCGTCGCGATCATGCAGTATCGACCGAAGCTGCGATGAAGTATTTCATTCTGGGCGCATTGGCTTCCGGTTTCCTGTTGTACGGTATTTCCATGTTGTATGGCGCGACTGGTTCGCTCGATCTGACCGAAGTTGCGCAAGCAATCGGTTCAGGTACCGTGAACAAGCCTGTGCTGGTACTGGGTCTGGTGTTCGTGGTTGCCGGCTTGGCATTCAAACTCGGTGTGGTGCCATTCCACATGTGGGTACCGGACGTTTATCAAGGAGCTCCAACGGCTGTCACCTTGTTGTTGGGCGGTGCGCCTAAGCTGGCGACGTTTGCCATCACGATTCGTCTGTTGGTGGAAGCTCTGCCCGCGTTGGCGGTTGACTGGCAGCAAATGCTAACGATCCTGGCCGTATTGTCGATGGCAATCGGTAATATCACCGCAATCATGCAAACCAACATCAAGCGTATGTTGGCTTATTCGACGATTTCGCAAATGGGCTTTGTCCTGCTTGGTCTGTTGTCGGGTATTTTCACTGCGGCCGATGGTTCGGTGGTCAATGGCTACGGCGCAGCGATGTTCTATTCGATCACCTATGTCATGACGACGCTGGGTGTATTCGGCGTGATCATGTTGTTGTCGCGTACAGGTTTTGAGGCAGAGAACATTGATGACTTCAAAGGCCTGAACCAGCGCAGCCCATGGTTCGCATTTGTCATGCTTCTGTTCATGTTCTCTCTGGCAGGTGTGCCGCCAGTTGTCGGCTTCTACGCAAAACTGTCTGTGCTGCAAAGCGTCGTTGCCAATGGTCAGATCTGGCTCGCCATCTTCGCAGTATTGTTCTCGCTGATCGGTGCGTACTACTACCTGCGCGTCGTCAAGGTCATGTACTTTGACGAGCCTGCACAAACCGAGAAACTGGCTGTGACGCCTGACGTTGGCATCGCACTGAGCGCAAACGGTGTTGCTGTGCTGGCCCTTGGTCTGCTGCCAGGTCCGCTGATGGCTGCGTGTGCGGCGGCTATCGCCCGAACACTCGCTGCCTGATCCGGATAACCGGTTTCAGTGGATGTCTCACTAGCAAGCTGGTTCATCATTCTGTTGGCGCTGTTCTGCGCCAACATTCCCTTCTTCAATGAGCGGCTTTTTGCTGCGATCCCCACCAGACTGGTCGTCAAACCAGTCTGGCTGCGGTTGATCGAACTCCTGTGTCTATACCTGTTCGTTGGCTTGATGGCGCAACTACTCGAGTCGCGCATTGGTAACGTCTTTTCGCAAGGTTGGGAGTTTTATGCCGTTACCTTGTGTCTGTTCCTTGTATTCGCCTATCCCGGTTTTGTGTTGCGCTATATGCGCAAGCAGCGCCGCTAATGGCGTGATAGCGGAGTACGTATGGATGAACATTTAAGAGAAACCAGACTGGAAAGCGAACTTGCTTACGAAGGTTCTTTTCTGAAGGTACACCACGACACCGTGCGTCTTCCTAATGGGAAGACCGCGACGCGTGAATACATTCCGCATCCGGGCGCAGTCGTGATTTTGCCTGTTCTTGATAATGGCAGACTGCTGTTGGAACGGCAGTATCGCTATCCGGTTGATCAGGTTTTTATTGAATTCCCGGCAGGGAAAATCGATCCGGGGGAAGATCCGCTTGTCTGCGCCAAACGCGAGCTACTGGAAGAAACAGGCTATACGGCGACGCACTGGCAGTTTGTCTGCAAGATTCATAACGCGATTGCCTACTCCGATGAGTTTCTCGATATTTACATCGCGCGTGGTTTGACGGCGGGCGAGCGAAAACTCGATGATGAAGAGTTTCTCGATGTATTTGACTGTACGCCACAGGAATTGACATCCTGGGTCAGAGCAGGGCGTATTACGGATGTAAAAACGATCATTGGTTCGTTCTGGCTGGAGAAAATACTTTCTGGCGGCTGGCAACCTATCGGACGCTGATGCAAAAACAAAAGCCGCTGAAAAGCGGCTTTTGTTTTATGTCTCGACGATCACATATTCGGATAATTAGGTCCACCGCCGCCTTCTGGCGTGACCCAGACGATGTTCTGCATCGGATCCTTGATGTCACACGTCTTGCAGTGCACACAGTTCTGCGCATTGATCTGCAGCTTGTCTTCGTTGGTGTCGGTCTTGACGAATTCATAGACCGCAGCCGGACAGTAGCGTGCTTCCGGCCCCGCATAGGTTGCCAGATTGATCGCCACCGGAATCGTTGGATCTTTGAGCGTCAGATGGATCGGCTCATTTTCCGAGTGATTGGTGTTGGACAAGAACACGGACGATAGACGATCAAAGGTCAGCTTGTTGTCCGGCTTCGGATAAAAGATCGGTTGGCATAGCGCTGCCGGTTTGAGTTTCTGATGATCCGCCTGGGTGTT
>Ga0308164_10001587_pt1 | contig 25925 bp, 26 predicted proteins | sample PhyTR2_FD_201031 | JGI IMG/M metagenome (GOLD analysis project Ga0308164, IMG submission 201031) | Phyllosphere microbial communities from UC Gill Tract Community Farm, Albany, California, United States - DLSLT.R2 | ecosystem: Host-associated > Plants > Phyllosphere > Unclassified | place: USA... | reverse complement strand
ATCAGCTTAGGAGTCTCGAGGCTTAGAACACTGCTTGCATTGCGTCGATAGCTACTTGTAAATACGACCGGCGAATTTTTCAGCCTGGCAAACTGCTAAGCTGACGCGAACGGCCGGGTTCGGCCAAAAGAAGACGTTAGGTCGGCGGCTGGGTAAGATGATAAGCATCCGCCTGTAATGTTGCAAAGGCTACTTTAACTTTGCTATCAATACAGCGCCGCCAAGGCCTACTGGCCGAACTGCAGAATAGTTCAGTCCAGTGGACATGCTGGGTGTGCGTTGTAGTAGACAGGCAAATCCGGGCAGCAAAATAATAGATTTTCTAACTTCCTTACGATGGAGCGCCACTTTGTGCGACGAACGCTTCCTCGATCTTGTCGAAGGTCGTCGGCCTTCCGAAGAGCCACCCTTGCGCGTATTCGACCCCCTGTTCGGCGACGAATGCCGCCTGCTCTTGTGTCTCGATGCCTTCGGCAATCATCCGCAAACCGATGGTTTTGGCCATTGCAATGATATGCCCCACCACTTGACTGGTCGGGGCGCCGGTACCGATGGTCTGGATGAATGACCGGTCGATCTTAAGCAAGTCGAGGTCGAGTGACTCGAGATACGACAGGCTCGAATAACCAGTGCCGAAATCGTCCACGGCAACTAGAATCCCGCGCGCGCGCAGGGCCGCGAGGGCCGGCCTGGCGAGCGCAAGATCGATAAAGCCCCTTTCGGTAATTTCGACAATGAGATTCGATGGCGTAGCGCCGGTTCGCTCGAAAAACCTGTCGATCGCATATAACAATTTGTCGCTCTGCAGGTCGTCGGCCGAAATGTTGATCGCAATATGAAAGTCCGGGTGCAGCGCAAGGAAATTGCCGGTATCTTGCTCAATCAGTTGTATGACCCGTTCAGTCAAACGGGTGATCAAGCCAGTCTCCTCGGCAATCGGGATGAATAAGTCCGGCCCGATCAACTCGCCCGTGCCACGGCGCATGCGTAGCAGGGCCTCCACACCAACGTACCTGCCTGTCGAAAGATCGATTAGGGGCTGGTACAGAAGAAAGAACTCATTGTTGCGCAACGCGTATCGTAGAGCAGAAGCAACCGATAATTGGCGTCGAGTCAGTAGTAAAAGCATACTGGCAACAACCAGCCCTGTGACGAAGCCGGCGGGGACTAGACGAGCCGCAATCTGGTTAGTTTGCGCATGGACATCGGAGAGGGGAAGAGCTGCAATGGCAACGGACGGGATGCGCACCGAACGCACGATTGCGACGAGATAGCCCCGGTCGACAAAGGTTGTTTCGCCTCTTGAACCCAGACGCCCAGCCCAATTACTGTCGATGTGACCACGAGCGATGGCCGGTCTGGCACTCTTGGGCCGCTCCAGATGGATGACGGCGACAGAAACACCAGACTTTTCCATCCAGGTATCTAAAGGCAGATCTCGATGAGCAATTACTGCGATGCCATTTTGTTCAATCGCAATCAAAGCACTGCGGGTTTGATGCCCCAATGGAACGTCCAGATAGAGTCTGGCGCCGTTTGAAGTTCGGAAGAACGTGCTGCCAAGAGGCGTCGGCAGATCACCTAGTGAAGAACAGACCAGCATGCCGTTTCGGACATAGCCGATGGCCTGTAGATAGGTGGAAGTAAGATCGATCTCATACAGTAGAGCACGTGCTTCATTTGAGCAAGGGACGTAACCAAGTTGGGCGACGCGATTGATTACTGACTCCGCTTGCCGCCCAAGTTCATCTGCACGGTAGCGTACGGCCCGCGCATATGCCAGCGCGAGCTTGCTTTCTGCGGCGAGCGCTTGCCTCTGGGCTTCCTGAAATGCAACCCACGGCAAGAACGTTGTAGCAGCGAAGGCCAACAGTGTGACGATGACATAGATGACGTTTTTTCGCATTGCTAACCATATCACGCCATCCCGTCCCGAGACCAGCTCCTTTCTCTGCCGCAGAAAATGGTTTCCAAATGCCGCACCAAATGCTCAGGCGTAAGGTGTAAGAGCCGCTCAGACTGAAATACGACGCTGGCGTCGTCTATATGATTCCAATGATAAGCATGGAACCGGAGCAGGCCATCAAAATTGCGGCTGGATGGAAGAGGAAGCAGTAGCACTTGGTATCGCAGGTTCACGTATTAGAGATTGGCAGTGAATTCCTTGTGACCCTCAGCATGTTCTACGTCTACAACACAAGTGGTAAAACGGGACAGAGGCACTGCCCACCTTAACCGAGTGGTTGGCAAAGTCCGCTTTGGGTCGATTCCGGTCTGTCGCGGCCACCACTGGATTTTCAACCTGGCAACCTGCTATGATCGCCTGAACGACTAGGTTTTGCCAAAAGCAACCATTCGCGACGCGATTTTCTAGTGCTGATAAAGTAGCCGTTATCGCTCTTCCCCCTTAAAGGAACATATGGAACCGGTCCCAGAAGATCAAGAAGTCTCAAAAAACGTGACACAACCGAATCCATTCTTCGCCATCGCCGAAGCTGTAGGTGTATATTTTGGAAGGCTCCCGGCGTCATTACAGAAAAATGTGCTGAAAGCTTGCGACCACCTTTTTAAAGTTCCAAATGCAATTTCAGACGGAAAAGCGGAGGAGTTAAGGGCGGTATATGCAGCGCGTGCCAAGATCACTCAAGCATTGGGTGACAAGTTAGCGCAATCTGTAGAGGTGGATAGTGCTCTTGCAAATATGGCAATTGAAATACATGCAAAAAAAATTCTTCGGCACCACCGCAACTCGATTGGCGTTCTCAAATTCGCTGCTGATGAGTTAAACAGCCGATATTCTGTACGAGGACGAATTGAACCTACTTTGTCTCTGGCAGAGGAGGCTGCTATGGACGAGATTAGCGAAGACTGGTTAAATTCGTTTGAGTCAGAAGCTGTGAACATGAGCAGTGAACAGATGCAACTTTTATTTGGGAAAATGCTGGCTGGTGAGATCGCGAAACCAAATTCGTATTCAGTTCGCACAGTGAAGCTTATGGGGCAGATGGATAGCGATGTTGCTCGTTTATTCCAGCGCTTCTGCTCAATGTGCATAACAATTAAAGCTGGGGTTGACATTGTCGACTCCCGAGCCTTATCGTTTGGGCATCATGGGACTTTCGGTCTTCATAAATTTGGCCTGACTTTTTTAGATGTCGGCGTGCTTGCGGAATATGGGTTAATTACGGAACCAAATTCTTCGGAAATCCCGTATGCCCTGGCAATTAGAAATGGTAAGCTCGATTCATTCTCGGCCCTGAATTATTGCGGCAAGCGCTACTTCCTTGAACCTATTCCGCCTAAAACACCTCAGAATTTTGAACAATATGTAGAGCGCGGATTTTCATTGAGTCGCGTTGGGAGAGAGCTTCTGAGTATTGTGGATATTACACAAAATATTGCATACACTAACGCTCTAGTAGAAAGGTTTTACGATGCCGGGCTGCACTTTCTTGAGATACCTAACCGAACCTAGCAATAATCAGTTCTGATTTATGAACGACGCGAGATATCGCGTCGAATTCAGCGAAAAACGGCTCGACCGATTCGCAGATCAATTATTTCTGCGCATTAGGTTTGCTAGTGAAGTAAATTTATCGGCGCTTCCCTAATGTTATTTGCCGGTTATTATCAGTTCTATGTTCAGGACGAGAAGGGCGATGGCGTCCTTTCCGACGCGTGGATATTCTGTGACGATCTATATAGTTTACGTGCTCCAACATGCTCCCGAACGATCGTCCGCTTTGGGTCCAGGCTGTGTAAAAACGTAGCGTCGTGTAAACGGACGTCGTTCAGTAAACGTTAAGCCTGTATCTCATCAAGACGGATGCTAAATGAAGCGCTTTATCGAAGGCGAGGATCGTGGCCAAGGCACGCTGTTGCCCGAACTTTTGGACGACTACGTGGCCGAAGATAATCCTGTGAGGGTGGTCGATGTATTCGTGGACGAACTTGACCTTGCCTTCTTGGGCTTCACGCGGATCGATTCGCCAGTCAGTGTGAAGCGGTGGTGGTGCTGCATGACGCGGTCGAGAATCGCATCGGCGATGGTGGCGTCGCCTATCCATGCGCGCCAGTGATCGATGGGGAGCTGGGCCGTGATGATGGTGGCCTTGCTGCCGGCACGGTCATCGATGATCTCCAGCAGGTCCGAGCGCGTGGCGCTGTCGATGGCGCCCATGCCCCAATCGTCGAGCAGTAGCACGTCCGTCCTGGCCAATTGCAGCAGCCATTTGCCGAAGGTGCCGCTGCCGTGCCGGATGCGCAGCTCCCTCCTGCAAGCGTGGCACGCGCTGGTAGAGCACCGTGTGGCCGCGTCGGCAAGCGTGCTGGGCCAGCGCGCATGCCAGCCAGGATTTGCCGGCGCCGGTCGGACCGGTGATCAGCACGCTATGGCCAGCCGTTACCCAATCCCCCAGCGCCAGGCTCATCACAGCACGCCGGTCCAGTCCACGAGTGGGGCGATGGTCGACGTCCTCGATAGCCGCCTGTCCATACTTGAGGCGGGCCTGTTTGAGCAAACGTTGCAGCTTTCGGTCGCTGCGCCAGTGGACTTCGCGGTCCACCAACAAGGCCAGCCTTTCCTCGAAACTCATGGCACCCATGCCGGCCATGCCAAGTTGCTCCTCCAGCGCGGCCGCCAGGCCGTCGAGCTTGAGGCTGCGCAGTTGCGTCAGGGTCGTGTGCATCATCATGTCATGCTCCTTATTGGTAGTAGCGGGGACCGCGTACGTGGGCGTGGTCAGGGCTGATCCATTCATCGCTGCCGGGGCGCGCCGTCCTGTCCCGGTTGTTGACCAGGATGTCGCTGACATGGCGGTACTGGCAGGCACCGATTTGCAAGGCGAACGCGCAGGCCGCCTGCAAGCGGGGCTTGCCGTAGCGCTTGGCCAGCTGGAGCAGGCCGAGGCAGGCGCGGTAGCCGTGCTCCGGGTGCTTGTTTTCCTCCAGCAGTCGGGTCACGCACACCACGACGGCGGGGCCGATCGTGCCGCCCCAGTCGATTAGGCGTTGCGGCGTCCACTCCATGTGAGCCCGATGTGCCGCAGGCATGTGTTCGGCAACGGTACTGAAGCCGCCGACGCGGCTGTTGCAGGCATGGCAGGCGATACGCTGTCCGCGATGCAGCAGCTCCACCGCGCTTCGCGTGATGCGCGCTTCCAGTGCCTGGCCCACCAGCGCGTGCGGCACGCTATAGCGGTGCTTGTCCACCTCCACGTGGTAATCGATGTGTACCTTGACGGTCTTGAACGTGGCAATCTCGTAGCGTTGCGCTGGCAGTGCCTGGAGCGCCGGCGCGTCGAGGGCCGCGAAGGCGCTGGTCCGGCTGCCCGGCAGCTTCTGGAAGGGGCGCTCATTGAGCTGCTTGAGCAGAGGGACAATGGCCAGATTCACTTCATGGATGTCGGCGAAGCGCTGGTGGCGCAGCCGCGCCATGATCCAGCGCTCGACTACATGCACCGCCGATTCGACCTTCGGTTTGTCTTGTGGGTAATAGGCACGCGCCGGCAGGAACGAGGTGCCGTAGTGGCGCGCGAAATCGAGCACGGTATCGTTGGCACGCGGTGCGTACCGGTTGGCGTCTGCGATCAGCGCCCGGGGATTGTCGGGCACGATCAGGCATGGGCTGCCGCCATAGAACTCCAGGGCCAGTGCGGTCGAGCCGAGCCAGTCGGCCATGGTTTCACGCGGCGTCGCGCAGGCATAGGTGTAGCTCGACGCCCCCAGCGTCGCCACGAAGAAGTGGGCGCGGCCGCCGCCCGTCAGCGACAAGGTTGGACCGGCGAAATTGATGAAGAGTTTTTCGCCGGCGCGGTGCTGTTGGCGCATCGAGCGCTTGAGCGTCTTGGCGAAGCTACGGTAGTGCTCGCAGAATTGCCTGTAGCGCCAGGTCCGCTGGCCAGCGAATTCCGCCCGGTACTCCTCCCACAACAGCATCAACGTGACGCCCTTGCGCCGCAGCTCATGTTGGATCCGCCCATAGTCGGGCATGGCGAATTCAGGCTGTCGTTCCGGACGGCCCAACAGACGCCGCTCCAGCGCCGCATCGTCCATCTCGCGTACGGCCGGCCAGTCCAGGCCGGCCGTCGCGGCCAGATCGGCGTATTTGGTAACAACGCCCTTTGATATCGCCAGCGACTGGGCGACCTGCTCGTGCGACAGTTTAGCGTCCAGCTTCAGACGCAGTACTTCCTTGATCTTGCGCATAGTAATCCTCGGTGTGGGCATGGACTTTTCGTGACGAAAAACTGAAAAGCGTACCCGTGTGAAAAGGTCTATGCGCAACACCGGCGCGGCGCGGTCACGATCACCGAAACGGGCGGTCACGATGCCGTCACGGCTACGTGACCGCCCGTTTCGGGAGCGAGGTGAAATCGGTCACGATCGGCCGAAATGGCTGGTCACGATGGGCCGAAATACCCAGCATCCCGATCAGGGTAGCTCGTTCAGCAGCTATGACTGGCGGGACTTCCTGGATGAGCATAACCTGCAGCAGAGTATGAGCCGGCGCGGGAACTTCCACGATAAAGCCATAGCCGAGAGCTTCTTTCAGCTCCTGAAACGGGAGCGAATCAGGCGCAAGACCTACAGCACTCGGGAAGAAGCAAAGCAGGATGTCTTCGATTAGATCGAAATGTTTTACAATCCAAAACGACGGCACAGCTTCAGCAATGACCTGTCGCTGGTCGAATATGAAAGCAGTATTTCCAGCGGCTCGCGAGTGTCCAGACAACTCGTGGCGATTCAAACATCATCTAAGAGCTGAAGGTAATCAGCCCACCTCTGTTCGAGTAGGGCGGCTGCAGAACAGTGGGAAACGGGCGATATTGACCGCGTTATTAAGGGCTCGATGATGGTCGCCTTCGAGCGGTAGGCCAACGATCTCCAGGGCTGTCGTCATCCCAACTTGCTTGATCTTAGGACGACGGGCCCTGGCGAAATTCCGCTTTAGGTTCTCGCGGGGGAAGTTGGGCAGGGGATCAGTGACGTCGGGGCGGGCGGATTCGCGCGCAACCTCGCTGAAATCGAAGGCCTCGTATGATCTCTACAAGCTGTAGGGCTGCTGGCGGCGTTGAGCGAACTCGGCCAGCTTGGCGGCGACGGTCGGCCAGGTCGAAGTTGACGGGGCGTCGACAGTAGCCTAGTGATGTGAGGCAGCAGCTGTTTGCAGAAATCCGGTAGTTGCGGCCGTTCAGTTGGCCGCACAAAGAAATGAAAACGGTCCAGAACCTGGCCGTTTCGCGCAACCCACACTGCGCCGACTTCCAGCACTTCCATTAGTTCAGGAGAAGTGCTGCCGTCGTCGGTACAGGTCGCCTCAAGGTCAATTACGAATACGCTGGCCCTACTAAACCTAGAGGCAAGCTTGCCGAAAGAGCTCACTTAAGGAAACGTCCAGTGCATGTGCGATGCGATAAAGCGTCAGGACAGCGACGTTGTTATCGCCGCGCTCAACTCTTCCAAGGTAGCTTCTGTCCACGCCAGCTTTGAGAGCGAGGTCCTCTTGCGAGATTCTCTTGCTAACGCGAAAGTTTTTGATCGCAGCTCCTAAGGCGACTAGCTCGCGGGTCTGACGATGTTGAGAGAGATTTGGCACAGCCAGATGATCTAGCTATAATCCACCACAGGCGACGGTACATGTACCTCATAACAACAATGCGTCAGTGCGATGTGTTCCTTGATTACCCTACTGTCGTGCGCCCGTCCTAGTGAAAGAGGAAGAACTCCGAAATGACCAAGAAAATCACGATTCTTGTTGAAATTACACCAGCGGTAGAAGGGTTCGCGAAGCGCCACGGCGCATACTTCGACAAAAGATTGCTCAGTTGGGTGATTGAGGGAGAGGTTCCACGTGAACTTGAATCGTTTGTTCAGAAAACGAAACGTACACGAGACTACGTAGTAGAACGAGTGCCACAATGCCCCCGATGCGGCTCACAGATGCGCCTACGTCCGTCAACCGGTGGAGAGTTCTGGGGCTGTTCGACCTACCCGCGCTGCAAGGGTACACGCTCTCTTGAAGCGGAAGACGACCAGTTCGAGGAGCCAGAATATGAAGGTTTGATTTATGGCACAAAAGCGGTCGACGAGCTCGCAGACGAGCCTCACTCTATGTCTTACTCCACACCTCCGATTGCAGCACCACTAGTAGATGCTGGTAAATCTGAGGTAGAAGATCCTGCCATCTTGCGACGTGGGCAGGCCATCTTGGACCGCGCAGTAAAACTTTTCAAGGATCGACAAACGGCAATCGGTTGGCTCAAGAGCGCAAAGGTTAGTTTAGGCTACAAGACGCCACTCGACATCATGCGAACGACTGATGGATGTGACTTGGTAGAGAAGTTGCTCGAACAATGTTTCGAGCACATTGAATAATGTCCTGTAATCCTATCTATCGAGCTACCGGTAACAATTGGCTCCGCATTCCCCATACACAGATGAAACCATCAAACGATTTTGATAAGTTCAAATCGATGCACCGATACCATGGATGGCATGGACCAATGCCTCGCTTACCTGAACCACCACAGCCGGGACCAGAACTAAAGTTCGTTGCTCGCGTTTGCTGGTATGTGCGCGAGTACTTGCGCCCCAAATCCAAGCAGGAGCGGATTCTCATCAGTTTAGCTAAGAAACAGCGAGATTAATGAAAAGTATAGATGGGGACGTGCGTAGCTGCATGATGGCTAGTGCGTATGATAGTGCTTACTCAAGTAAGCGCAGATTTCGCACTAACCATTATGCTAACCCAACAACACTAACTTTGACGGGTTCTGTCGCGTTGTTGATCAAACAGCGGAATTTCCCCGATTCGACCGGCACCGTTCAAACTGAACCGCCTGTTCTTGCCAGCTTAGAAAATTGGTCAGCGAACGACATACCCCCCGCGCCGTCATTGGGAACTGGCCCTCGGGAACATGTGCATCAGCTCGATGCGGGCTAGCAGATAGCCGGCGGCGCGGAATGATGTGAAGTTGAGCATCGGCTTGGTCAACTTCTTGATGGCGCAATGGTCCTGCTCGAATCAGCGGGGGGCGCGATTCCCCTAACCCCAGGTGGAATTAAGGCATCGCCACCGCCACCGCCGTGGGCCTGCCTAACTGGGTGAACCGAGTGAGGATGGCGGCAGGGACCTGTTCGACGAGCAGGCGGTCGAAGTCACGCGCCATGACGCGTTCACCAAACAGCTTGAAGCAACGCACCATTGTCTCGACAAGGCTGCGCTTGTGATAAATGCGCCACTTTTTCCAGATCTATCTGCCAAGCCGACGGGTGGCCGCCAAGATAGCGTTTCGGGCTTTGACACCAGGACGCTGGTCCTTCCATGGCTTGGAGTTCTTGCGAATGGGGATAATCGCCTGCGCCCCGTGTTGCGCAATCGATTCATGACTGCCGTGATGTTGTAGGCACCATCTCCGCTGACGCTGGCGAGGGTTTCATCTGGAGAAATCTAGTCGAGCAGGAAAGGCAGTTTCGGCGCGTCGCCAGCGGCGTTGTTTGTCACTTCGATGGCCGGATTTCAAGCGTTGCCACGTTAATGCTAAGGTGAACCTTGCGCCACTAGTGACGGTAACCGGTCGGATGCTTTTTGTATTCCACTCGTCTTCGCTCAGCATCTTGAGGCCCGTGCTGTCGACCAAGACGTGCAATCCCATTGTCGTTGGCTGCGCGCCGATCGTCACCGAAAGATGCTTCTTGCGACGGCCAACGGTAGTGAAGTCGGGCACCTGCCAGTCCAGGCCGGCGAGCTTGAGCAGGCTTTGCGCCATGCCCATCGCTTGGCGCTGGGGCTGGCTGAACAAGCTTTTGATCGTCAGGCAGAACAGGATCGCCGCCTCGCTATACCTCGGGCTGCGGCCCAGTTTGCCGCTGGCACTGCGGTGCGAGCACATGTCATGTCCAGCCAGCTGAGTAGAGAGCTGCGCACCTTCATCGCCGTGTTGTAGACTTTCCAGTTGGTTGTTCGGTACTTCGTTTTTGCTGGGGCACTCATGCTGTCAGTTTACCCCACGCCCACGCTCGACCGCTACGTGCAACGAAGCCCCTTTAGACTGTAAGCACATTTCTAGCAGGCTTCACAATGCGCATAACACTGGCCCGAGAAATTCCGAAGGTGCGCGCCAGGGCGCTGATCGACTCGCCGTCCTGATGTTGCTTTGCCATCGCCGTGTGCTGCTCGTCGGTTGTACTGAACGGGCGGCCCAGAGTCTTGCCCTCCGCCTTTGCCCTAGCCAAGCCGGACTGCGTACGCTCGACCAGCAGGTCGCGCTCCATTTTAGCGACTGATGCCAGCATGGTAAGCATCAGCTTCCCGGCGGCGCTGGTTAGATCAAGCTTCCCTAACTGCAACACGATAACTTCGATGCGGCGCGCGCCTAGTGCCTTAATCGTCGCACCGACGTCCTGAGCGTCTCTGCCGAGACGGTCCAGCTTCGTCACCACCAAAGTCTCTCCATCCCGGATCCGGCCCAGCATCTTCACAAATTGTGGGCGCTGGGCTGCCGAGACCTTTCCAGAGACGCCCTCGTCGGCATACCAGTAATCTCACGCATAGCCCGTCCCCTCGATGTCACGACGTTGGTTCTCCGTCGTCTGTTCCTTGGTGCTGACCCGACCGTATCCAAAAATTGCCATTCTAATATCTAGTCGCTATGTGTTTGAATTACACAATGTTCAATAACGACAATTATGTATTTGAACATGTGCGAAAGTCAGCTGCCTATTATTTGAACACCCATAGCGCAGTCTACTGTCCAGTGTGCATAAACGGTCGTTTCTGAACACCTCGGCTGCTGTTCATCGAATCGCCAGGCAGTTCAGTCGTGCCGCAAGTTGAGGGAGAGGGCGAAGGGCTGTTGCATTATTGAAACGTCTCGTATAATAAATAGCAATCAAACCTTAGTCAAAAAATGTCAGTCGATGATTCTGCTGTCTCGCCTACAGGTTAAACATGGGCTGTAGCATTAATGGTTGTCAAACGCTGCGTGAAAATACGAGAGAGCCGTGCCTATTACCCTTAACCCAATGTCTGCGGCTCCACAATGCGAGGGTGAGCAGTGGAGCATTGGTGTTCCTGATGAGCTCGCGCATCTGGTGGCACTTATTCTGGTCGGTCAAGCTTTTCACGCGGCTCTGATTCTTGAAGGGACACAGCTGGCCGCGCCGAAAATCACAGCGAAGCTTAAGGAGACGCTCAACAAAGATCTGCACCCGACTACCGATAAAGGCATTGAGCATCGCGATGGGCTCCTGTTTGAAATCATCTGCTGGACTGCCGCTCGTAAAGGACAGACTGGCGACGAGAAAATTGATAACTCTCACCTCAAGTCCACTAACCAAGGCACTGATGGCGTCAAGGTTACGGTCGATCCTGCAACTAATACGCTGACGAAGGCAACGGTCTACGAGTATAAGTGCACGATTCACGCCCGGCAAAAATTCCAAAGCCAAGTCCTGAAGTCGTTCCGGCAGTATATCTCCGGCGAACGCGACAATCAGCTTGCTCAAGCCGTGCTGGCATTGCTCGAAAGTTACGGATTTACAGGGGTGCAGCTTAAGGCCGCTTACGACACCCTGATCCAGGCGCGCCCGTTAGCATTTGTAGCCTCCCTTACCGTCTCTCCCTCAGTTTTCCCGGCGGCCAAGTGCATCGCGCTCTTCAAGGATTACGATTCGCTTTCAGTCGCTCCAGACGTGCGCGGGGGTAACACTTTGCCACTTGACGACGTGCGGGCATGGTTTGCTGATTTCGCTGATCGCGTCTGGGCCCATATCGAGAAGTTCGATGTTTGATGCTTATACAGCCGCGCTGATCCGCAGCGCGCCGCCCCTGGCCGGCGTCGATCCGGCAATGTTGCCGCAGGAACTGACCGGCGTCTATGCTGAGCTCGCCGGCCTGCGACTGCGAGCGGCAGAGCTGGGCGATCAACCAGACTACCTAGCTCGACTCCAAAGGATTGAGCGAATTGCGACTATCTATGAGGCGCTAGTCGATAGCGGAGCTGAGTTTCACGAGCGACGTGCCGCAGCCTTTGTCGCAGCGACCGCTTACCAACTGTTGGGACGAATTCGCCCAGACCTAGAGAAGCGCGACGATCTTCTGACGTCACGCGCGATTGATCCGCGTGTATCAGCCCCCCTTCTTTTCCTGATCGCTGAGCAGAGCGCGGATTCGCGCGAGGCGGCCCGGGAACTCGCTGGAGTACGTCTAGACGACATCCATCGCGGTGCTCTGGTCGAAAGTATCGAGGATTTGGCTTTGGAGCGCTTTGAGGCCATCCTGGTTCGCGCTAATCGATTAGCTGAACTACAACCAGCACTAGATGCACCTTTTGACGAACGCGCTACGCAAGCCTTGTATGGTTTATGTTGGAGTGGGCTAGTACAGTTGGTCGCGCGTCTTCTCGATCGGCCCCACGTTGGACTTGCCTATCAGGAGTTCGACACGCCCCGCCAAGCCTTTGCCCGTGTGGTTGAATTGGCGACCCGCCAGCTCGATCTGGGAGAGCGTAACGGTCTCAACATCACCTCCAGCTATGCAGGACCGCGCCACTTGGCGCGACTGCTCATGCACGTATCCGATGGCCTTGAGGACGCCGGTGTTACGAACGTCCCCCCACCAACCGGCGCAGACGAAAAGTCGTGGAAGCTATGGGTGCGGCATCGCGCTTCGCGCAAGCCCGTGCTTTGGCCGAACCACCGTGCGGCGATAGCAACTGGGTTTCTCGATATAGGGAAGTCGGCAGTACTCGTGCTACCGACTGGAGCGGGGAAGACCACTCTATCCGAACTCAAAATTGCTTCGACCTTAGCCGCTGGTAGGAAGGTAATCTTCCTTGTCTCGACACTTGCTTTAGTTGACCAGCTTCGCGACGATCTTGAGGAGAGCTTTCCAGAAAGTTTGATCGACAGCGTAGTGTCGGGCGACGGCGACCTTACCGCTTTAATTCGTGGGCCGGAGCTCGAATCGATTGAGGTAATGACTCCAGAGCGGTGCTTAGCGCTGCTGAGTTTTGCCGAAACGGATATGAGCGATCTCGGTCTGCTAGTTTTTGATGAATGCCATTTGCTAAGCGCGGACGTAGGCGGATCACGTAGTGTTGACGCGATGTTGTGTCTACTCCACGCCATCAAGCGTGCGCCAAATGCTGATCTTCTCATGCTCTCGGCTATGCTCAAAAATGCCGACGAAGTGGCTGGCTGGCTTGCAATGGTAACTGAGCGTGTATGTATCGGCTTTAACGATCCTTGGAAGCCAAGTCGGCAGGCGCGTGGCGTAGTAATCTATCCCAAGGCACAGGTCAATGCTGCGAGCATCGTAGTCCGACGCAAGAAGCAACTGGGGAAAGCTTATACGGCGCCAAGGCTCGATGCCGACCCTTATGCACTGTTCGGCCTTCACCATGCCTGGCTCAAAACTGTGACCACCGACACTAGACTCGTTAGGCTGTCAGATACTCCCGTCGAGCTCGGACACGGGGCTGGGGGTGCTAGTCCCAACGCGAATAAAGTTGGCGCGGCCCTGGCGAAGAATGCCGCGGTCGCAAGTCTTAAAACGATCATGTTCGTACAGCAGGCAGGGCATGCACCATCGACAGCAAAACAGCTTCTTCGTCAGTTACCGCCGCCGTCCGATCTCACAGAAAACGAAAGCAGCCTGTGGATTGATGCCGTGGCGGAACTCGGGGACCAGAGCTGTTCCCTGTTCGATCCTACAGCCCCGGCGATTCCTCACAATGGAGATATGATCCCGCTGGAGCGGCGTCTTGCAGAGTCCGTCTTCAAAAAAGTTGGAGGTGTGAACGTCATCGTTGCGACGCCGACCCTTGCACAAGGCATGAACCTCCCGGCGCAGGTTGCCATTCTCGCCGGAACCATGAGGCATAGTGATGAAGGCCGCGAACCGCTAAAGGGACACGAGATATTGAACGCCGCCGGCCGAGCGGGACGCGCCGGGCATCTTGCCAATGGGACAGTGTTGCTGATTCCCGAACCCGTCGTACAGTTCGACGCGAACTCAGTGCCAGGGAACGAAGCTTTCAATATGCTCCAGGCGGTACTTCCGCAGAACGATCAGTGCGTTACGATCAATGACCCATTGACCCCCTTACTGGACAGCATCCAAACCGGAGCGTTTTCAGGTGCTGAGGTTCACTACTTCCTTAGCCGGCTTCGTGCAGGTGAGGCGGAGGCGACGGCGGTCGATAGTGCCGTCAAGATGATCAGCCGTTCGTTTTCTGGCTACCAGGCTCGGCAAGCCAAGGAAAACGCGTCGTTTGACCAGAAACTCGTTGCATTGAAGGCCGCGCTCGTCACGGCGGCAGAGGAAGCTTCAGCGCCTTTAATGCAGATCGCAGCCTTTACTGGTTTGGCAGTCGAGCCGCTCGCGTCGATCGCGGCAAAGGTCGAGGCGGACATCGACGCTCTGCCATCGACCGTGTGTGGGTGGATGGAATGGCTTCTTGATTTCATGATTGCTGATCGCGTCAGCTACGCGTTACTCTTCGGATCTGCTGTCGAAACTGTTAAGGCGGTGACACGCGGGAAAAAGACTGGTGGAGATAGCACTGCTGCGGAGATGGCCGTTCTCAAAACCGCATTGGCAGCGTGGCTGAAAGGGGAGCCATTCTCTCAAATTGAGGCATCGCTTGGCGTTCCTGAAGAAAAGATTGGCGTCTGCATGCGCACGCGCGACCTGATCAATAAAATTGCAAACAGGCAGTTATATATGGTTGCCGCAGCTGCATCCGAGGTCATTCGGCAGACACTAGTGGCTAGGGAAAGGGTATCTGCAAATCCGGCAGTTCTTGAAATCTTGGCCTATGCAATTCGTCGCGGTCTGGATTCGCCGGAAAAGGTTGCATTCGCCTACCGGACCCCGAAAGCTCGCTCACGAGTGCTTCTTCACCGGGCCTTTGCTGAAAAGATCGGGAACCTGCCACCAATTCTCGGCTACGATTTTGAGCAAGTAATGAAGCATCTTGAAGCCGTGCTCGCCTTCGGAGGTAATCTTTCCGCGAATTCTGGTGTTGGATTGCAAGCGATTGCGGTCTCCTCAGACTGACAATGGCTCAGCACAATAACCTTGATTTGACGACCGACTAACATCTTACTCGTAGCTCTAACGTCCTGCGAGTCTCACCCGTCCAGAGATCAACTACAGCGGCGAAGTTGATCTTGGACGGAATTCACCCGGTCCGCAAGCGGGTGCACAATGCCGCCGTCGCAGTGGGACTTGAGCACTTGGACGATCACAACGTGGTAGCCATCGCGCCACTGTGCTTGGCGCTGCTTCGCCACAATGTGCAGCGGGTGCTTACTAAGGGCCTGGAATGCGTCTATGGTATAAATTCCTACAGGCGTGTAGCTTTCAAACGCTGCAAATCTAGGCTCAGAACGGAAATAATTTTGCGTCAATTCTACGCTTGATTGTTGTGGCGAACTTCTCGATCTCTCCGCGGAGACGTGTGACCTCATCGCTGTTAATACTGATGGGAATGCCGGTCTTATCGTGGCCGCTACGGTGTACGATATCGTGACGTTTGACCATCGCGTTCTGGAACACTTTAGTACTGTCCAGGTCGATACCCAACCCAATCGTGAATAGTGGACTCACTTGGTCCCATCGATGCCAAACAATGTTCTGTAAGTAGGTAAGAACATGCGCCTTCAACGTTTTCTGCCGGTCGTAGATCTGTCCTAGCGTCATTGGCTCATCCCGAAAACGCGGTATCTTCGTGATAATGTTTTCTACCACTTGGCTGTCGTGTTCGACCCAGTATGACATTGTTTCCCATAAGAAAGCCTCTAGAGCGCTAATTGCGGCGCCAAATGCGAGCTTCTCTACAAGACTCTTGGTGTTTGCATCGCCTGACAATGTGAGGACTGCCGTGGCTTGTTGCAAACGCTCAACCAAACGAAGTAATGGCTCGTCGACACGACGAAAGTTTGGCAGGTCGAATAGATCATCATGGTCATCGGGCGGGTCATATCGCACTGGCGCCCATTGATCATGATGCTCAGCGTGCATCTCTTCCACAACGATGTCTACTAGGTCTTGCTGAACTAGGTTTCCGAAGCGGCCATGAATAACCTCAGCTGGATCATAGGGACCGCCATTGATGAACAGGAAGCCACCTTCACGACCACTGTAGGGAGTTTCAAGGGCAGGATTGCAAAAGCGCGCACGGAACCAAACGCGCATAGCGTCCAGTTTGTCGTCGTCAGGCGCGGTTCCAAGCCAGTAGTCATCAATTTCCAACGACTCATGTTCTCTAAACGGGACAAATGCCTCTGACGGCAGATTCGCCGCCTCATCTGCTTCCTCCCACTGTTTCCATCGTCCCATGTTCTTTTGCTCGCTAGCGTGGATGACCTGCCGCCTCTACTAAGTGCGATTCCTAGAGAAGGAGACTTCCCCTAGGAATCCAAACATGCAGCTACATTTGGCTGCTTAAAAGAGCGCGCCCAGCGGAACCCAGCCATTTGGCAGTTAGACCGAAGCCTTCTTTGACGACCGGCGAGGCTTTGGCGGCGGCAGCAGCGCTTTGTGCATTGATTCGACAAGTTTCCTGAGATCTGCTGCTTGGGAGCGTATGTAATCGGTGTCCGGCACTTCGATGCCATGGACGAGCTGGTTCCTGAAATGTCGAAGGCGTTCTGCTGCCTCTATCAGACTAGGGGTTATCTCGCTAATAGTTGACAGGAACCTACCTGACGGCATGCCAATGCTCTTGTACCCTCTTTTGGCTGCAACTGCCCGCAGCATTCTTTCGTAATCGATCCACTCGGAAATAAACTGACCTATTGCTTCGCTTTGCGATGCTCTCGGTACATCGATCGACGTCATGGCGAATGATGGAACGTCGAATGCACGCACATGCTCATATGTGGCGTAACGCGAGAGGTCCTCAGAAAGCACTTGATCGATTACCTGCTCCGCAAGAGGCCGCTTCTCGAAGTCAGCGTGAAGTGCGTCAATGTATCGAGCCAAGTCCTCAGGCTTGTTCAGACCGAGATCTCGCAAAAGCTGAAACAATAGATCAACCCTACCAATAGCTGAGTCATGAATGTCGAGGCCCGCAAGCTTGGCACGAGACATCTCCAGCAACGAAGACGCTAAGTCGTAGTGATTGGTATATTCGCGGTCGTGTAACGAGATTCGGTTGTCACCCGCCCGTTGCAGTCGTTCAAGAGCAATCTCTCCAGCGAGTACCAAACCGTTCAGTTCGTCAAGAATTGCATACTCCTCCCCTGAGAGTTTTCCTTGAAGAGGCTTATAAACAAGGTCGTGCTCCACCTCGGACCATGCATGCATTAACACCGAAGCAACCTGAATTTCAATTCGGGCCTCGGTGTAACGCTTCTGTGATTCGTTTAGTAGGGTTTCAGGTAAGCGGACCCGGTAGTGAGTAGCCCAATAGCCCGAGAACCTTTTTTCGTAGGTCGGTTTCGACGTAGTAGGGAATTCCTTTGGTTCGACGACTGGTACGAATAGTGCTCGGATGATTCGACCAACCTCGCCGCGCTCCGCAGGGAAGTAGAGTGCGACGCGGACGCCAGCTAGATCGACTATGTCGTCGTAGATATCCTCGACAGATGAGTAGGTGTGTGACTTCGCTCGTTGACGCACCTTGGTCTCGAGCCGTTGCGGGTTCTTCGCGCGCGAGGTGACAATGGCTCGAATGCCAGCTGACTGAAGATTTGAGTCGAGTACCTGCGATGTCATTCGACACGCCTGCTCATAGAAATCGTACTCTTTTCGGTATCGGGAGATGAACTGGCTGATGAGGTCCAAGGGAATTTTCCTAGCTGAGATAACCACCAAACATTCCGATCGTAACCGGCAAATTTATTTATATCTTGCAACAACAACATGCCAGATACCATCGCCTTCGGCAAGCCTTAGCAACGGCTTTACGATCGGTGAGCACAAAAACTTCCTACTTACTAGATTGGTCGTCTTGCCAGCACCTAATATTCGGCTCATACCTCCTTCTTTCGCGGGTACTCCGGCGGGCCGGCCACTTTGCGTTTTTACACAGCCTGGGCCGATAGCAGACGTTTAGAATGGCTCAGTGTACGGTGTTGCTCGCAGGACAAGCAAGTGGTTTTGTTTGGCGCTCTTAGTCATCAGCGCGGTGTTAGCTAGGTGCGCGTTTGTTGGGCTCCGTGCTATGCCTAAGTGCGTATGGTAGTCGGATGTGACGTCGACGCGAGACGCTCGCTCCACTTTTATCAGGCCGGGCTGTGCCCAGCGGTCATCGGGTGCGGCGGTGTGCATGCATTTACATGCGGCCGTGCTCGTGTCGGTGTCCATGTAGCTAGCATATACGCTATGAAGGTCTCAACTCAGCAGGTTAGGTTGACGTGGGTAGGCATGTGGGTACTGCTAAATTATGGAAAATTCTCATAGTATGAGCGGCGGACACCGCTTCCGCCAGAATTAAAAGCAAGCCGTTGATTCCAACGGCTTTTTCGTTTTGGAGGCGGCGAATTGTGGACCGTCTGTAACTCTGACACTCGTCATTTTATAGGCTGCGGAACGCAGTTCTGCAATCCCGCCTTGTCTAGTCGGTTTGACTATCTCGCGCTACTGGCCGCCATCGCATCGGCCATCGAGGCCGGCATGCACCTGTACGCCAGCGGCACCGCGCCGATCCTGGTGGTGGCCGCCGGACTGACCTCGCTCGGCGCCGCAATCGCGCGCGTCGTGGCACAACCGGCGTTGACTGCCGAATGAAGCGCGTTCGCATCCTGGTCAGCAGCCTGACCCTCAGTGCGGCCGCGTTCGTCGGCATCCTGTCGAGCGAGGGCTATACCTAGACGGCCGTCATTCCGACGAAGAACGACCGGCCGACGGTCGGGTTCGGCTCGACGTTCAAGGAAGACGGCGTGCCGGTCAAGATGGGCGATCGCATCACGCCGGTCCGCGCCATCCAGCGCGCCGCCGCGCACCTGTCGCGCGAAGAGCAGTCCTTCCGCGCGTCGATCCCAGGCGTCGCACTGCACCTGGCCGAGTACGACGTCTACATGGACTGGGTCTACCAGTACGGCACCGGTGCCTGGTCGGCATCGTCGATGCGGCGCGAGCTGTTCGCCGGCCGCTACCCGCAGGCCTGCAGCGCGCTGCTGCTCTACAAGAAGTCCGGTGGCTACGACTGCTCGATCCCCGGCAACCGCATCTGCCCAGGCGTGTGGACGCGCTAGCTTGAGCGGCACCGTAAATGCATGGAGGTCCAATGATCCCGGTCCAGTACCGCGGGCTGGCGGCCGGCCTGGGCCTGCTGCTGGCAATGGCGCTGGCCGGCGCCGCTGGCTGGTTCACGAACGGCTGGCGGCACGACGCCGAGATCGCCGAGCTGCAGCGCGCGCACGAGGAAACCATGCGCAGCTAGTCCGAGCTGGCGCTGACCACGCTGCAGGCCGACGCCGCGCGCATCACCGCGGCGGCCACCGAGTTCGCCGCCATTCAATCCACCCTGGCGCCGCGCATGTCGGCGCTCACCAAGGAGCTGCGCAATGCACCGAAACTTCCTGATTGCTGTGTGCCTGACCCGGTGCGGGTGCGCAACCTCGACGCCGCAATCGAGGCCGCCAACAAAAGCATACCTCGATAGCGCGCTGGCCGCGCCGTGCCCGGTGGTTTAGCGGCCCGGCGCCGACGAATACGACGCGTGGCAGGCCTGGGCGATCGAACTGCTGCATTAATACGCTACTTGCGCCGCGCGCCACGCGAAGACAGTCCAGTCTTGGCCGAAATAGATTACGGTTATTTCGCCTCTAAATATCTTTGGAAAATTCGACCGAGTTCGATATTTCCTTCTTCCATGGGAAGATGGCCTATGAAGAATTCTAATAGATAATTTTTGACGCGCGCACCTTCAATGAAGTGAAGTATTTGACTCGATCGAGTTCCGCGAATCAACATGCCAGCAAATAAAGATTCTGACTCGTAGGAATTTTCATCTGTTACTGCGAACAACGGGGATCCACTTAGTCCGTCAAAATCAGGAAAGTCTTCCGGAATAGCTGCTTTCGCCATGTGAATAGACCTGTAAATAGTCTCTCCTTCATAAACCGCAGGCGCCGAACTAAAATGAAGATGAAATTTCTGGTCGTCATAATTTAAGTCGTTCTTTTCAGGCGTTATCCCCTTGAAATGCAAGAGTAAGCCCTTTGTGTAGTCGAGAACCACTTGATGTTCACTAACGTCGAACGGCTGCTCATCCCCAAACAACAATTCTTCAATTAGACTGCGGTCTGACTTCATTACGATGATGTCGACTTGATCGGTATCGTTGCGGTCCACGGCGGAAAATGTCTTGACTGTAGGGAAGGGGATACACCTATTACTGCGCCTGCTATAAGGAACGCATAAATCTTTTGTGTCAAATTTTGCGTTCATCACAGCATGTCTAGTGGTTATAAAGAACGTCTCTCCCAGAAAGCGCAATAAGAATCCAGTGGCAGGTATGGCTGTAAAATTTGAGTCCTCGAACTGAAATATCAGCGCACGGACGCATCCGAAAGGCTTGACCAGGCCCGGGGGGATTGGCATCGAAGACGGCTCGGTCGCACTCATGTTCGGCTCGCGGCACGGGTGATGGCTCGGCGTGTGGCCGCCCCGGCGTCGTCGCCGTGCTGCTCTGTTGTCGGCTCCAGATTGCCGCACACCATGCGCGTGTCCTGCTTGTGTATGTAAATCTCAAGCCGGCGCCTCACAGCAAGGTCGAGCGCATCGCCGCTGAACGTTAGAGGATTCCAGCTGTGCACGATCGAGCTGTCGGCCAAGTGCAGGTTGACATAACCCTCGCCGTCGACCACCTCAACGCGCATGGCGCCGATCGCGCGTGCCGCCCCCTCCAGTAGCACCAGGTCGGCATCTGGAATGTCAACTCGTGGCGCCGGCGGCAGTTCGTCCAAGTCGTCATAAATCTCGTTGCCCATATTCGTCTCCAGTGCTGCGGCAATTCTACCGCAGCAGGCCAGGGCAGCGGGCTGGAAGGCGTCGCCCGGCTCAGCAGAGCAAGCGATCAGAGCAATAAAAAAGCCACCGCAAGGGTGGCTTTCATAATCGGCTCGTTGGAAAATTCCAAAACACGTTGGAAATTTCACTATCCGAAATATTTAGATTCGTTTAACTGCTTGAATCTAAAAAAATTCTTGGGGTGGCTGATGGGGCTCGAACCCACGACAACAGAAATCACAATCCTACGCTCCGATGCCGAGCGAAATCGGCGCGATCACTGTGGTGACTAGCGGGGGCGCCACGCCCGCGAGATCAACAACGTTTGCCTGCTCAGTCGATTGCAAGAGCTCCGGTTGGGCAAGTGGCCCCAGTGCCTCAATTACGTCGATCAATGCAAACTGCCTACGATCTTCGAGCAGACGCGCAACCATCCGGTGGGACGCGATTGGCAAACTAACTTCTTTTGGCGTCTTCGCATCGGCTGCGATAAATTGCTGGACGATAATCCACGCAACGTAGAACAATTCCATGAACGCACCGTCGTACGGCAGCGGACAAACTACAAGGTTCTTTGCCACATCCACCTGAATAAGATCATTACGTCCCTGCTGCGAGGGTACAACGGCAATACGCAGACCACTCGCACCTTCCAAGTGCTTTGGGTTGATCTTCACGGTCGTCCCAACCCATCGGTCAGTGTCCCGCATACCTAAGAATAGGTCAGCTTTCCAGAGGCCTCTGATGCTTGATGGAAGTGCGAGGCGAGTCGTTGGCCGTCGAAATGCTGCTGCTAGCTGGTTGATATACCGTCGCAGTTTGATAGGCTGGGCTTGGGCACCAGTGAGCAAGCGAGATTCGTCGGTAAGAAGGTTATCAGCTGTTTCCAACAACTGAATAGCGCCAGACTTTTCTGCACCGAATAAAATGGACGAAACGTCTTGACCAGGTACTCGGCAATAGTGCCGCATGGCATCGCTGATCTTCTCGTTGATCAACGGATCCCCACGTCTGATAGCATCGTGAACAGCGTACTCAAAGCATATGCCGCAATCCCCATCCCCTGGGCGATAGAGCCGAGGAAGCATGAATACCTTGACATTTGCAACGCCTCCAACCTCCTCAACCACTTCCCTTTTGAGCGCATGGAGCAATCCATGCAAGATCGGTCGAATCACAGCAAGTATCGCTGATACTTCATCTCCAACAGGATTGAGCTGGGTTTCTTCACGGACACTAATAGTATCAGCCATCGTCGTCTCTTTAGTCAATTTTAATGACTATACAGCAACTTCGTTTAGCTGGAAATCATTTCCGCAACCTCCTACGAAAGACTGGCATCAAAGGGCGAAAATCTCGGCAAGAACGCATCTGCTGCGGAAACGATTTCTCGCCAAGTGACTGGATTTTAAGGTTTTGGCGGGAGTCTTGAAAACTGCTTACCACTCCTCTACCAAGCTCTAAACGGAACATCCGAGTTTATTACTGTGGTTTTACAACCATACTTATGGCAGAACGAAACTGCGGAGTGCATACTCTGTACTGGATTAGGCGTAGGGCCGATGATAATTTCATTGATATCAAGCTCTGATGCAGATTCAGCAACCTTTAGGCTATAGTAAGGGATCAACATTGACGTGCCCGGCCGGAAGCGATATTTCTCATCATGGTTACTTACAGGTCGGGTAATAAATCTCCACTCCTCTTCATCCTGGAATGAACTGTGTTTGAAGATTGGTGCGCAGCTCCATATGACTACAGACGCTCCAAAAAGCGTATTCTCTCTAAGCATCACGTCGACAAGTTCAGAGACAATCGCTTTTTGCGATTCCTCATCGTAGACGCAAGGCAGCAGCTGTCCGCCTTCCTCACTGACAGCGCTTTGAAGTTGGGCGCCGGAAAAGCCAATTGCGAATCCACCCGGTGCAGCCGCATAGGCGCGCCATTGCGAGAGAGAGTCTCGTTTTGTAGAAAAAGAAGTAACGCAGACATTCGCTACTTCCATTCCATCAGTTGCGTAAGTTAAAACTTCGGTAAGAAAATCGTGGCCTTTGCAGCGTTTTTCAACTCTGCTATTAATTTCATCAATAAAGAGATCAATGGCGTGGCGGAATTCCCGTGTATCGTTCAAATACTGTGTGTGCGTGCACCAGATTGACGAGCTATGAATAATCCCCATTAACCCAGCGCTGGTTGTGTAATGGTAAAGCGAGTCAGGGACTGTACGATTAATGATATCTTCGAAAATGGTCATGTATTGGGCCAGCTTGATAGTGATGACAGGGTTTATGTGCAGAGATTCGTATCGGAGTGTCTATATTTCGAAGGGCAATTTCAGCGTGCGCAATAGTCCGCACAAGTCTGCATAAGCGTTTTCCGTTTCTCGATAAGATCGCCACGACGATACGCTCGTCTTCTTAAATTATATCGATAGAGCTTAGCATTGTCTGCCTTTCGACACTAGAAATTTAACAGGTATTTTACTTTGGAAACAACGGACGTTCGAGCCTCCATAACACCGCTCCTCGGGACGGCCTGAGCTACACATTCTTCGAAGATAAGTGCAGCCGTTACGATATGAACCGCCCTGCGTCGCAGGCGATGTTCTCTCACGTGCGGTTTGCGGATAAGTTATGAATGTAAATTGAACGGCTTATTGGAAAATTTGATCGTGCGAGGATTCTTCTGCCGAGGAGAAATAATCTTGTTAGAAAGTCCGCTAAAGATGAAACTCTAGTACAACTTTGAAATTCTCATGGCGGTAAGTTGATTCAAATGTTATATCATGCATCAAAGCTCTAAGTTAACTAGCAGTCAGAATATATTTTTCAGATTCCTAATCCCTTTTGTGTCATTGAGTGATTAAAAGAGTTGCATGGACTATCAGTTCAGTAATTTATCCGTTGTCACTATAATATTGACGGTTTTGCTATCTCACGTTTTGAAAACTCTGAGGCAAGAAGATACAAAAATTGTTGAGGTTGGCCGGTGATGAAATCGTGTACTCTAGGCCCAAATGCACTTTCGGTAATTCGAGGGAAGTGGTGTGGTCGATAACGAGTGATTGATCCAAAGTAGTAGCTGAGCGCATAAACGGCCATAAGTTGAGATATTACCTGCGAGCTTTCATGCGCTGGTCTTAGGTAGATATAATGGCGGCGATAAGGTGGCAAAGTAGTTACAGTAGCCCAAAGCATTGGGCGAGCCACGTTAAACAATCGCTGCAAATAATTTGCGTATTTTTTTGTATTACAAATTATCGGTTTTATTTGCTGAAAACAAATTAGCTTTCGTCCAAAAGCGTCTTTTTCATCACAAAAAACTTGAGAAAAATCCTGTGCCAACGAGGAATCTTTTAAAAAACCTGTCGCGGAAACTCCAATTCTAGATAGGTCGTCAGATGCAAAATAGATATTCAGCCAAAGTTCACTAGTGCTCTTTTGCAAAAGTGGCCGAATATCATGGACAATTACAAACCGCTCTTTTTTGTTAGCTGCGAAAGACCACAGACGATGTCCTGGCAATATTTGTGGAAGCAATGCTGTGATGTCAAATTCGGTATTCGACGTTAATCTGCTGCCGGTAAGTGAATAGTGAAATTCAGCGAAGTTTTGAGGTATCCCATTTTTGTTGGGGCTAACGTGGGCGCAGAGATAAGCGTCAATTAGCTCCCTATTTAAAGGTCCTCTAATTTTCTCCGATAATCCATGTTGGGCCTGGTCGAATGAACTTCGGCTTCCTCTTGTCAAACAAAAAGCCTTCACAAGGTTCATGAAGCAGTAATAAAGGGTCAGCGGCCTCGCTGCAATTCTTTGCGTGTCAATTGCTGCTGCATAAAAGTCTCGAGCTTGGAGCACGCAGGCGCGAGCTTCGTCTTGAGCAGATGCCGGGCACGAAGATTTTATTGCTTGGTCTATAAGGGCCCAAGGGTCCAATGAAAACAGCAAAGATTGCAAACTTGCGTTACCTCTCAATCCATTTTTGGTAGGCCAAAAACTATATGTAATCAATTTGTTGTTGACTTTGAGACGGGTTCCTGTCCGTGCAGCGGGAAATTTCACTTTGACCTTTTTTTGGACTCGCGTTTCTTTGATAAATATATCAAAAAAGTTCTCGCATTTGATGAGTGTAACCGATTAGTGAGTGCGGTAAGCTCCCGCACTAATAACACTAATCTGGCACTCAAGTCGGCGTCTTGACTCCAAACGCTGTAGCTGGGCTATTTACCTGTGATAAGCCGACATTCAACTATTGGATCGAGTAGTGCCGGTCTATTCGTAGCTTTCACTGTCCGAGGCTAAGATGCAGCGACTAGTAGGCTGAAGATCCACGAGTCCTATCTGCTGATCAATAAGAAGGAAACGGAATATCCCGTCGCTGACGGAATCATGCTTACTGCGGTAATCTTTAACTGGCGCCGCGAAAGATGCGGTTGCCTTGGATCGAGGGGCATAAGCAGGTGATGCACGACTTCCTTTCTTCGAGTAAGCGGGATGGGCGCTGTATTCAAGGTCACTGCTGGCATAGGACCCGCACGTCTGTTGGAGCAGGAGAATTCGACGAACACACCATTGCCCGAACAACAACTGCGAATATTGTCACACGGAAAGTCATGTTTCTTTTTCGAAATCCTGCCGGAGTTTGTGGATAATCGACCTTCTCAGCGACATCGTTCGCGCCCCACTTCCTATCCATCATGAAAAACTTCAGCATCAAGTACGTGATCGCCGCCGTCATCGGCCTGCTCATCCTTGCCGTGATCACCGTCGGCGCCCTCGGCTACCACGCCACGCAGCGTTCCGTTGACCTCCTCGAAAACCTCGCACTGACTACGGCCAACCAGCAGATCGGCATGTCCGACCTGAAAATGCGCATGGAAACCAACCGCAGCCACATCCTGCAGGCGCTGCAGCACAATCCTGAAAACAAGCACGCGTCGTTGCACAACCACCCGTTG
>Ga0308164_10001586_pt1 | contig 25927 bp, 22 predicted proteins | sample PhyTR2_FD_201031 | JGI IMG/M metagenome (GOLD analysis project Ga0308164, IMG submission 201031) | Phyllosphere microbial communities from UC Gill Tract Community Farm, Albany, California, United States - DLSLT.R2 | ecosystem: Host-associated > Plants > Phyllosphere > Unclassified | place: USA... | reverse complement strand
GATGTGGCAATGCTGGAGGAGATCCTCCCAGCGATGCCAAGAGGGCAGTCCGCAAAATGCGTCCCAGCCCAAAAGCAGAAACAACTGGTCGTCCGCGGCCAGTTCGGCGCGCATCAGTTCCAGGGTGTCGACAGTGTAGGACGGTTTATCGCGCTTGAGCTCGCGGTCGTCCACCACCAACGGTGCAATGCCTTCCACCGCCAGACGCACCATTTCCAGACGCTGCTGGGGCGACACTTGCGGGGTGTCGCGATGGGGCGGCCGGAAATTGGGGATCAGGCGCAGTTCATCCAGCGCCATTGCGTCCGCCACTTCCAGAGCGCTGCGCAGATGGCCGATGTGCACAGGGTCGAAGGTACCGCCGAGCAGCCCAATGCGCTTAGCCATCAAGTGCGCACGTGTCCGTCGCCGAACACCACGTACTTCTCGCTGGTCAGGCCTTCCAGGCCCACCGGGCCACGTGCGTGGAGCTTATCGGTGGAAATCCCGATCTCCGCGCCCAAGCCGTACTCGAAACCGTCGGCAAAGCGCGTCGAGGCATTGACCATCACCGAAGCGGAGTCCACTTCGGTGAGGAAGCGCCGGGCATCGCTGAAATGCTCGGACACGATCGCATCGGTGTGCTTGGAACCGTAGGTGTTGATGTGCTCGATGGCCTGATCCAGGTCGTCAACGATGCGGATCGATAGGATCGGCGCCGTGTATTCGGTGTACCAGTCCTGCTCGGTGGCTTCGATCACGTCGGCGCCCAGCAACGCGCGGGTACGCTCGCAACCGCGCAGTTCCACGCCCTTGTCGCGGTAGATCGCGGCCAACGGCGGCAATACGCGCTCGGCTATGCCGGCGTGCACCAACAGGGTTTCCATGGTGTTGCACGGCGCATAGCGATGGGTCTTGGCGTTGTCGGCGATGCGGATCGCCTTGTCGATATCGGCCGCAATGTCGATGTACACATGGCACACGCCGTCCAGGTGCTTGATCACTGGCACCTTGGCATCGCGGCTCACGCGTTCGATCAGGCTCTTGCCGCCGCGCGGCACGATGACGTCGACGAATTCCGGCATGGTGATCAACGCGCCAACGGCGGCGCGGTCGGTGGTTTCCACCACTTGCACCACTTCGGCCGGCAACTCGGCCACGGCCAGGCCCTGCTGGATGCACGCGGCGATGGCACGGTTGGAATGAATAGCCTCGGAGCCGCCGCGCAGGATGGTGGCGTTGCCGGATTTGAGGCACAGGCTTGCGGCGTCGATGGTCACGTTAGGACGCGACTCGTAGATGATGCCGATCACGCCCAGGGGCACGCGCATCTTGCCCACCTGGATGCCGGACGGCAGGTAACGCATATCGCGGATTTCACCGATGGGGTCAGGCAGCTTGGCTACCTGACGCAGGCCTTCGATCATGTCGTCGATACGCGCCGGGGTCAGTGCCAGGCGGTCCAGCAGGGCCGGCTCCAGGCCATTGGCACGGCCGTTGGCCAGATCCTGTTCGTTGGCGGCGGTCAGCTCGGAGCGCGAGGCATCCAGAGCGTCGGCGGCCGCCAGCAGGGCGCGATTTTTCTGCGCAGTGCTCGCACGGGCGATCAACCGCGACGCCTGGCGGGCAGCGCGACCCAGGCGGGTCATGTAGTCAAGAACGGACTCAGTCATGGTCGGGGAGTCTTGGCAAAGAGGAAAGCGGCAGATTATAGCCGTGACGCCGCCCGACTGACAGCGGTGAGGGGCGGATGGTCGAAATGAACTGTAAAAACATGAGCTTCAGCCGTAATTAAGGTGGGAGTTGTTATCATCCGGTCACATTTAGCCGTAATAACTGCCGACGCCATGCCCAGTTCCGCTCTTCCAACCCCCGCCAGCGCCCTGCCCGACAGCTTCTTCGACCGCGATGCGCAAGTGCTCGCGCGTGAATTGCTCGGAAAAGTCATTCGCCACCGAGTCGGCGAAACCTGGCTTTCGGCGCGAATTATCGAAACCGAAGCTTATTACGCGGCCGAAAAGGGCAGCCACGCGTCCCTCGGTTACACAGAAAAGCGTAAGGCTTTGTTTCTGGATGGGGGGCACATCTACATGTATTACGCCCGTGGCGGCGATTCTCTGAATTTCAGCGCCCATGGCCCAGGCAATGCGGTGCTGATCAAATCCGCCTATCCATGGGTCGACGAAATCACCGGCCCAGCCAGCCTGGCGCAGATGCTGCTGAACAACCCGGACGCCAAAGGTCTGCCCCGCCCTTCGCACAAGCTGTGCGCGGGCCAGACGCTGTTGTGCAAGGCGCTGGGGCTGAAGGTGCCGATGTGGGACGCCAAACGGTTTGACCAAGAACTGCTATACGTCGAAGACGTCGGCCAGACCCCGACGCAGATCATCCAGACCACCCGCCTGGGCATCCCCAGCGGGCGTGACGAACACCTGATGTACCGCTTCGTCGATGCTGGCTACGCGCCTTATTGCACGCGGAACCCGTTGCGCCGAGGCCAGGTCGAAGGCCGCGACTATTTTTTGCTGTGAATTCCCAAGAACACCGATGGAGTGGATTGTATGGGCCAATGGCTCGATAGCATTACCGGCTGGCTGAGCATCAACCCTCAATGGCTGGCCGTGGCGGTGTTCATCGTCGCGTGCGTGGAGTGCCTGGCGATTGCCGGCTTGATCGTACCGGGCACGGTGCTGCTGTTCGCTATCGCCGCCTTGGCCGGTAGCGGCGCGCTGTCCTTGAGCGAGACGCTGCTGCTGGGGTTCCTCGGCGGCTTGCTCGGCGACGGGGTTTCCTACTTTCTGGGACGACATTTCCATCAGAACATACGGCGTTTGCCCGGCTTACGTCATCACCCCGAATGGATGAACGGCGCCGAGACCTACTTTCACAAATACGGGATCGCCAGCCTGCTGGTCGGCCGTTTTATCGGCCCGCTACGCCCCATGCTGCCGATGGTGGCCGGCATGTGCGACATGCCGTTCCCGCGTTTCGCCGGGGTGAGCATTCTGGCGGCGGCGGGTTGGTCGGTGGCCTATTTGCTGCCGGGTTGGGCGACCGGCGCCGCGTTCCGCTTGCCGTTGCCGGAAGGGTTCTGGCCGGAAGCGGCGGTGGTCGCAGGGTGCCTTGCGGTCGTGATCGGGCTAAGCCTGAATAGCAGCCTGCGGGGGCATCGTCGCGCCACGTTATGGATAGGCGGCGCCAGCCTGACGTTATTGATCGCGCTGTTTATCGGCTATCACTCGCTGGACAATTTTGACCATGGCCTGAGTGCGCTGGTGCAGGAGCATCGCAGCCCTTGGCTGGATGAAGTAATGGTGCGGATCACCCAACTGGGCGAATTCAAAAAAATGTTTTTCGCCAGTGCGGTGTTTACCGGCTTGCTGGTATTGGCGCGGCAATGGCGTCATGCGCTGTTTGTCGGTGCCACGCTGGCGGGGTCTGCGCTTATCAATACCGGGACCAAACTGTTTTTCGCTCGCGGCCGCCCGGAAATCCTCACAGACCCATTGACCAGTTTCAGCATGCCCAGCGGCCATGCGTCCGGCGCGTTCGCGTTTTTCCTGGCGTTGGCGGTCCTGGCCGGTCGCGGCCAGCCCACGCGGCTACGCCTGACCTGGATGCTGCTGGGCTGTATTCCGGCGGCATTCATCGCACTGTCGCGGGTCTACCTCGGCGCCCATTGGCCCACGGACATCCTCGCCGGCACGTTGCTGGCAATGACGGTGTGCGCGTTCAGCCTGGGGCTTAGCGAATATCGAAGCCCCTTGCCCGCCATGCCACGGAAAACTTGGTGGCTGCTACTACCGGCGCTGGTGGCGGTGCTGAGTTTTATCGCGCTGGCGGGCACATCCCATGCCCTGTTGCGCTACGCCTATTAAGTGAACAGCTCGCCCTGAAGTTCGTCGAGCAGGACTTGGATCATATCCAGGCGCTGTTGCGGACTGTCCATTTCCAGCAGCTTGATCTTGTCGTCATCGGTGAACGGCAGCAAATACGCCAGCTGGTTGGCCAACGCTTGTTGGCCCTGAGCGTTGGTGTCCATGTCCAATGAGGCGACCATCGGGTGTTCGGCCAGGACCTGAAGCAAGGCCAGCAGGTCTTCGTCCTCTTCTTCAAGGGCGCTGTCCGGTTGCTCATCCAGCCAGCGCACCTCGCCCACCAGCAACTGGTCTTTCTGCACCGTGACGTCAGACACATGAAAACGTCGCCCGCCCTCAACCCGAATGCCCAGCAGGCCGTTGTCCTGCTGTTTGAAGTCGCGGATCAGCGCTTCACAACCGACCACCGCGTAAGCGTCCGTCATATCGTCGGCCCTGGCTTCTCCAAGGATGCACACCACCCCGAAACCTTCGCCCTTCTTCATACAGCGCCCGATCATATCGAGGTAGCGCGCCTCGAAGATCTGCAGGTCGAGCGTGCAGCCAGGAAACAGCACAGTATTGAGTGGAAACAGCGCCAGATTCATAAAGCGTTCCTTAAACCCGGTTTAAACAATGACCGACACGGCCAGCGGCAGGAACACCGCCGTAGCCACGCCCATCAAGCTCATGGCAAGCGCCGCGAAGGCGCCACACTCTTCGCTTTCCTGCAAGGCCACCGAAGTACCGACGGCATGGGCAGTCATGCCCAGGGCCATGCCACGCGCCTCGGCACTGTGAACGCCCAGACGCGATAACAACGCCGGGCCGACCATCGCGCCGACCACGCCGGTGATCAACACAAATACCGCCGCCAGCGCCGCCACGCCGCCGATCTGCTCGGCCACCAGCATGGCGATCGGCGACGTCACCGACTTGGGTGCCATGGTCATCAGCACCATGTGTTCGGCGCCAAACCACCACCCCAGCAGCACGCAAAGACCGGTGGCGAAGACCCCACCTATCACCAGCGTAGTAAAAATCGGCCAGAACAATTGGCGAATCCGCCGCAAATTCAGGTACAGCGGCACCGCCAAGGCCACCGTCGCCGGGCCCAAGAGGATGCCCATGATCTCGGTGCTCTTGCGGTACTCGGCGTAGCTCAGGCCACAGCTGAGCAACACACCGATCACCAGCAGCATCGACACCAACACCGGTTGCAGGAAGATCCAGCGGGTTTTCTCGAAGCCCGCCAGCACCAGTTGATAGGCGCCCAGGGTGATACCGATCCCGAACAAGGGATGATGAATCACTGCCGTCCAGGCTCCGTGCCAGTCGAAGATCATTGGCCCTCCTCCTCACTGGCATGCCGCTTGGCCAAACGCTCCATCATCACGCCGATCACGGCCATGGCAATTACCAGCGACAACACGAGGGCGCCGACAATAGCCCAGAAATCCGCAGCAATAGCCTTGGCATACACCATCACCCCGACTGCCGGCGGCACCAGCAGCAACGGCAGGTAGCGCAACAGGCTGCTGGCGGCCAGGCTCAAGGGCTCACCCACCTCGCCGCGCCACACCAGAAAGCCAAGCATCAGCAGCAGGCCGATGATGGGCCCCGGCAGAACCGGCAACAGCAAATGATTGAGCGCCGTGCCGATCAGTTGAAACAGCACCAGCCACGTCAGGCCACGTAACAGCATCCGTCCTCTCCCCTTTAAAACCCGTCCGCATTATAAGCACGCTGGCGCTATGCCCAGGCATTCGCCATAAGCATGGTGGGTTGACCGAGCTGATGGGCCATGATGATCTACAGTGGTTCTCTGTCACCCATAAAAGCCCCGCCGCCACTGGATAAATACATGGCTGTGCCGGGATAAAACCGATGAACCAAGGAGAGACGCAATGCCCTATGTACCCGTAGCGCACCTCAACGATTATGTCGGCAAGGAACTGGGACGTTCCGAATGGCTCACCATCGACCAGGCCCGTATCAACCTGTTCGCGGAGGCCACCGGCGATCATCAGTTCATCCACGTCGACCCGGTCAAGGCCGCGCAGACGCCGTTCGGCAGCACCATCGCCCACGGGTTTCTGTCGCTGTCACTGATGCCGAAGTTGATGGAAGACATCCTGATCGTGCCAGAAGGCCTGAAAATGGCGATCAATTATGGCCTCGACAGCGTGCGCTTCATCCAGCCGGTGAAAGTCAATTCCAAGGTACGCCTGAACGTCACGCTCACTGACGTCACCGAGAAAAAGCCCGGCCAATGGCTGTTCAAGGCCACCGCCACCCTGGAGATCGAAGGCCAGGAAAAACCCGCTTACATTGCCGAGTCCCTATCGCTCTGCTTCGTATAAGGGTTTGCCTGTGGTGAGGCACGCACACTCACCACAGGGTATGTAAATTTATGTATGAAACTCGCAGCTACGGCATACTCGGCGCTCAATTATCCGGATCCCGCTATGCGCCCACTCGCCCCCCTTGCCCTTGTCCTGTTGCTCACCGCTTGCGGAGATGGCGAATCGCTGTTGCCGCCGGATGCGCGCCTGCCCGATGGCGGCCGTTACCGGGGCGATGTGGTCAATGGTTTGCTGCAAGGCCAGGGCCGCGTGGATTACCCCAACGGCAGTTGGTACGCCGGCACGTTCGACAAGGGCCAGTGGCACGGTCAGGGTGAATGGCATGGCAGTAACGGCGAGGTCTATAAAGGGCAGTTCAAGCAGGGCCTGTTCGACGGCCAAGGCAGCCTGACCACCGCTGGCAGCCAGTATGTGGGCGGGTTCAAGAACGGTCGTCGCCATGGCGAAGGCACCCTCAAAGAAGGGCAGATGACCTACCGTGGCGAGTTCAAGGACGACCAATATTCCGGCCTCGGTCGCCTGGAACTGGCCGACGGCAGCCAGTATCAAGGCCAGTTCGCCCACGGCAAACCCAATGGCGAAGGCCAGCGCAACGACGACAGCGGCAACCAGTTCAGCGGCCATTTCGTCGATGGCCAACTGGAAGGCAACGGCACCTTCAACAGCGCCGATGGCGACATCTACATCGGCCAATTCAAACAGAACCAGCTCAACGGCAAGGGCCGTTACGAAAACGCCGATGGTGACGTATGGATCGGCCAGTTCAAGGAAGGCGCGCTGACCGGTAAGGGCGAGTTGATCGGCGCGGATGGCAGCCACTATGTCGGCGAGTTCGCCGACTGGCGCTTTAGTGGACAAGGCCGCTTGAACCTCACCGACGGCAGTTTCTATATCGGTAGCTTCGACAGCGATAACTACCAGGGCCGTGGCACCCTCGTACTCACCGACGGCACCGTACAGGCCGGCACCTGGGTCAATGGCATGCGCGTACGCGACGCGGAGGGCAAGTTATTACCCGACCCGTTGGAAATCGGCGTTCTGGCCCAAGGCCATCTGCTCGATGCCGCTCTCGCGGCCGTACCGACCTCTACCCCCGCCGTCGAGCTGTACACCCTGGTGTTGGCCGGTGACGGCAAACAGAGCGTGTTCCTGCGCGAAGCCGATTACGTCAGCAATCTGCTGGCAATCCGCTTTGGCGCACGCGGGCAGATTCGCCTGGTCAATCACCGCGATCACATCGCCGACCGCCCGCTGGCCACCCGCGAGAGCCTGCGCCGCTCCGTGCAAACCTTGGCTGATCGCACTGGGCCGGAAGACCTGGTGTTCATCTACCTGACCAGCCACGGCACCCATGAACATGAACTGGTACTGGACCAACCGCGCATGGAGCTGGCCGACCTGCCCGCCGACGAACTGGCGGCCGTAATGGCGCCGCTGAAAAACCGCGACAAAATTATTGTGATTTCCGCCTGTTACTCCGGCGGGTTCATCCCCGCGCTGAAAGACGACCGCACCCTGATCATGACGGCGTCGCGCGCCGACCGCGTGTCCTTCGGTTGTTCCGAAGAAGCCGACTTTACCTACTTCGGCGACGCCCTCTTCGCCCAGGCGCTCAACCAGACCGACGATTTGCAACAGGCCTTCAAGCTGGCCCAAGGGCATGTGAGCGAACGCGAACAGGCGGACAACTTCGAAGCGTCCGAGCCGCAGATATGGGCCCCCAAAGGCGTGATCACCCATTGGCAACTATTACGTAAACAGCAGGCACGAAAGGCGCTCGAAAGCGTCTCAATGAATAGCAAGGAAGCCAAAGGCAACTAAGCTGAACCGTGTAACAAGGGGGAAACACCATGTACCTGACGCCTCAGCATATTTTGCTTGCCGGAGCCTCCGGCCTAACTGGCGAACACCTGCTCGACCGCCTGCTCAACGAACCCACCGTCACCCGTGTACTTGCGCCCAGCCGCAAACCGTTGGCCGAACATCCGCGCCTGGAAAACCCAGTGGGCGACCCGGCGGTGTTCCTGCCCCGGCTCAGCGGCCAGGTAGACATTGCTTTCTGCTGCCTGGGCACCACCATCAAGCAAGCAGGCTCCGAAGAAGCGTTCCGCGCGGTGGACCTGGACATGGTGGTGGCTTTCGCCAAGCGAGCCCGGGAAATGGGCGCGCGACACCTGATCGTGATCAGCGCGATTGGCGCCGATCCGAAGTCTTCGATCTTCTACAACCGCGTGAAAGGGGAAATGGAAGAAGCGCTCAAAGCTCAGGACTGGCCACAACTGACCATCGTGCGCCCATCGTTGCTGCTGGGCGAACGCCTCAAACCGCGCCTGGCCGAACAACTGGCCGGCCCGCTGTCGCGTCTGATTCCGGGTAAATACCACGGCATCGAAGTGTGCGAACTGGCCCGCGCCATGTGGCGCTTGGCACTGGAAGAGCAAGACGGGGTGCGGGTGGTGGAGTCGGACGAACTGCGCAAGCTCGGTAAATAACCCCAAATATGGGAGGGGGGGTTGCCCCCGATGGCGGAGGGGCAACTGACCTGTAAACCCAGGTTAAAGCCCGCCCGTGGCGTTGAACCCCACCCCCAGCACCGTCAACACCGACAGTGGCAACAGCAAGGTGTCGAGCAACGCACTGGCCGGCAGGTCGACGCCGGGATAGCTCGGCGCCTCGGCCCCAAACCGGTCCTTGGCGCAGCAGCCGCCATTCATCGCATATAAATCCAAACGCGTGCCGGCATACACCACCGGCGCGTTCGGCTTGGCTGCGTCCAACGTGCGCGCCGTGGCGCAGCCGGTCAGGTGCAACGCCAGCAGCACCAGCAGCGCCTTATTCATCGCTGCTCAAATGGTGCTCGCCCCACCGCGGCAGCATGTCTTGGGGAATATTCAACAGATTGAGAATGCGCGCCACTACAAAATCCACCAGATCATCGATGGTTTGCGGCTGGTGATAGAAGCCTGGCGACGCCGGCAAAATCGTCACGCCCATATTCGATAGCTTGAGCATGTGCTCCAGGTGAATGCTCGAATACGGCGCCTCGCGCGGCACCAGGATCAGTTGGCGCCGCTCCTTCAAGGTCACGTCCGCCGCGCGCTCGATCAAATTGTTGCAGGCGCCTGTGGCAATCGCCGACAAGGTGCCGGTAGAACACGGCACCACCACCATCGCCGCCGGGGCGCCGGAGCCCGAGGCCACCGGCGACATCCAGTCTTCCTTGCCGTAGACCTTGATCTGCCCCGCCGCCGCACCGGTGTACTCGGTGAGAAAGGCTTGCATCGATTGCACCTTGGCGGGCAGCGCCACATCGGTCTCGGTGGCCAGCACCAATTGCGCGGCTTTGGAAATCAAGAAGTGCACCTCCCGGTCCTCGCGCACCAGGCAATCGAGCAAGCGCAAGCCATAGGGGGCGCCGGATGCGCCGGTCATCGCCAGGGTGACGCGTTCCGGCCCGCTCATTTCAGGGCCTCGGCCAGTTTGCCATGCAGGCCGCCGAAACCGCCGTTGCTCATGACCACCACATGGGTGCCCGGCGTGGCTTTTTGTTTGACGAACGCAATGATGCCTTCGATGGAGTCGCACACTTGCGAAGGCACTGTGCACTGCGCGGCAATGGCCGGCAGGTCCCAGCCGAGGTTGGCCGGGGCGTACCAGACGGCCTGGTCGGCATCATTGACGCTTTCCGGCAAGCCGTCGCGGTGGGCGCCGAGCTTCATGGAATTGGAGCGCGGTTCGACAATGGCGATGATCGGCGCATCACCGACCTGTTTGCGCAGGCCGTCGAGGGTGGTGGCAATGGCCGTCGGGTGGTGGGCAAAGTCGTCGTAGATGGTAATGCCATTCACGTCGGCGACTTTTTCCATCCGGCGCTTCACGCTTTTAAATGCGCTCAACGCCACAATGCCCATGGCCGGAACCACGCCCACATGCCGCGCCGCCGCCAGGGTCACCAATGCGTTGGCCACGTTGTGCTGACCGGTCATGCCCCAATCGACAACACCTTGGGCCTCGCCTTCGAACAGCACCTCAAATCGCGAGCCGTCGTCACTGAGCAACTTGACCTGCCACTGGCCGCCAACACCGGTGGTTTGCACCGGGGTCCAGCAGCCCATGTCGATTACTCGCTGCAGGGCCGGTTCGGTGGTCGGGTGGATCACCAGGCCCTCGCTCGGAATGGTGCGCACCAAATGGTGGAACTGCCGTTCGATCGCCGCCAGATCGGGAAAAATATCCGCGTGATCGAATTCCAAATTATTCAATATCGCAGTGCGCGGGCGGTAGTGCACGAACTTGGAACGCTTGTCGAAGAAAGCGCTGTCGTATTCATCCGCCTCGATCACGAAAAACGGGGTCTCGCCCAGACGCGCCGATACCGAGAAGTTCTGCGGCACGCCGCCGATCAGGAAGCCCGGGCTCATGCCCGCATGCTCCAACACCCAGGCCAGCATGCTGCTGGTGGTGGTCTTGCCGTGGGTGCCCGCAACAGCCAATACCCAGCGACCTTGCAACACATGATCCGCCAGCCACTGCGGGCCGGACACATAAGGTAAGCCTTTATTGAGCACGTACTCGACCGCCGGGTTGCCACGGGACATGGCGTTGCCGATCACGACCAGGTCCGGGACCGGATCGAATTGCGCCGGGTCGTAGCCTTGGGTCAACTCAATGCCCTGAGCTTCCAGTTGCGTGCTCATGGGTGGGTAAACATTGGCATCGGAGCCGGTGACATGATGGCCCAGCTCTTTGGCCAGAACCGCCATCGAGCCCATGAACGTGCCGCAAATACCGAGAATATGAATGTGCATAGTTGACCTCGTAAAACATCGAGGCAGGTTAGCGCAGGGGGCGGGAAATCGCACCTTTTATACAGCAGACGCCCAGCGCAGTAGCGGGGGCCTGCACCTAGCGTGTGCGCCTCGGCGAATACAGGTAACTGCTGAAAAAACACACCCTAGGTGAGGACAGTTATAGTGCCCCTACTTAGGGTGTGTTATTGCTGAACAACAGTGAAAGCAGTTGCCCCGTTTAACCGAGCAACTGCTTATGAAAAGTTCCTTCGGAACAGCCCACTACACGATGCGTATCGCCAGCATTCACTGTTGCTTGGACTTTATAACGTCCAACAGCCCTTTAAGGTATGCGATTCTCGTCTGCATACCAATGGCCCGACCCTTGATATCATCTGCTTGTGCGCCTAGTTTCGGAGGCTGAGATTCAGGGCCATCCTTTCCTGCTAATTTAGCAAACTCCACCTCAAGGAAATTAAGCATCTCATCAAGGTAGTCCATACGTTCATCATTTGTCTTGGACAACCACTCTACACTGGGTTCAATGCCCTTTTGTGAACCAAGAGCAGCATACGTATTCATTAACATAAACACGTTCCTCTGAGCATTTTCGACCAATTGCGACTCCATAACATGCTGCTCTGTGGCCGGAGTCGCCGGTGGATTAATTTTGGGTTTTAGATACTCGTAAGCGACGTTGGAGGCAAGTGTCGCGGGAGCCGCGAAGAGCGCGGTGATCGGCGCATTAATCAATGCCGTCTTGACCATATTGCGTATCTGAAGTGGTAGCGCTCGGCCTTCTTTCCCCGCCTTCAATACCGTCTCGACGCTTTCTTCAAGGCCGCTCTGCGAAAATGGTTCAGGCGTCTTTCCGTCTATGTGACCTGAGGTCGGCTGTGCAAATAACTGATCCCGCTTTTTTGCGTCTTGTTCAGCTTGCCACTTCTTCTGCTGTGCGTCTCTATATTCAACCTGTTCTGGAGTAAGAGTGGTCTCTGTAGTGGGAGCAGACCCAGGTTCTTTCTGACCAAGGACCTGTCCTTCCCCTTCAAATTTACCCACTTGTTTATCAATGTAGGTTTGATCGTAATCGGTCTTGCCACCGTCTCCCGACTTTGGTGTTGAAACGTCTCCTGGCTTAGGCCCATCCACTTTCCCTCCCCCAGGCACATCCACCTTAGGTGGTTTAGGTGGTTTAGGTGGTTTTGGGGGGAGAATTATTGAACCAATATCCCCAATAATTCCAAAAACGACAGGCCGCGCAACCGAATTTAAAAACATCATAATATTCTACCTAATGATTGATTTACATTAGGAAGTCGTCCCTTACTCCCAATCACTAAGTAACCCAAAGAGCTAAAACAGTTCCGCACTACTTCAAGTAAAACTACACAACCATCCCGCCACCCACCAGCCGAAATATTTAATATTCACACGATAACTTCCCCCGCTTATCCGATTGCAATCATTGCTGGCTAGGCATCGTTTGGCTCAGAACACCAAACTGCACTAACTGGGGACCAAACGGTGTATTCTTGACGGTACTGTATGCATACCACGCCCCCTTGCGAAATATAGCGATCACCGGCATACGCACTCCATCAGACTCCACCTGATGGAAACCCTTGACGACATCACCTTCTTTATAAACTCTTGTCACATCATAAGTTCTATAATTCCCTTTTAATCGAGGCAGTATCTCGTCTGCATGCTTGTACAGTTTCTTCGCATCCTTACCAAGTGCCCCAAGCCCTCGGTAAACGTTTTTCGGGAGATCTATCGCATCGGTAACGCCTACGGAAGCGCCAACCCCAGCCAATATAGAACGCTTGAGTATCTTGCCTAACGACTTACCGGCCTTCGCCGCTTTTTTCGCGGCGCCAAGCCCGGGAATAAGAAATCCTAAAATATCGAAAACGATATTAGTAACCGCCCCTACAACCTGACCTTTGATCGCCTCATCAATTCCGTCATAAAAAGGAATAAGCGAAAGAAGAAAATCATTGACAGCTTTGTTACCCTTAATATTTTTCTCAATTACTGTTTGTCCGTAAGCCGCCCCTTTTAACTCACCGAAATTTTTCGTGAAAAAGTTCCCCACCACTGACGCCAGCGCGCCATTTCGTCGAGAAAAATAAGGAACTTTTTCTTCCTCGCTAACACCGGTTAAATCCTGCTTATGATTGGTCTCACCAAATTTCTTGAAAACGTCATACGTGCCTGATACACGCGCCTTGGTACCCGAAGGAAAATATTTACTATCATCAAAATCTACTCGTTCTTGCGGTACACCCTGTTCCTTAATGAACTCTCCTGAAGTGGGATAATAACTGTAATATTCGACCTTGCCATCCGCCCCCTCAACTTTCATAAGGACACCATGCCCCCCTTCTAACGCCATGAGTTCACGCGGGGTTGGTTCTCGCAGCACTTCAGCGGGGTGCAGGCTCAGGCCAGTATTACTCTTTAACTCTGTCTCCAAGAATGGACGAGACAGTCCCATGAACGTTACATCTGATTTTTTTATACGCTCTTGCACAGCAAAAGGAAGCAAAGAAAGATGATATTTGAATAAAACAGCCCTCGCTGCGGTTTGACTTTTTGTGTACTCGCCAAACCTGTCAGAAAACTTTTTATCAATATCGGTTGCCAGCTCAGAAAAGCGCGACTTTATTGATTTCCAAGGGAGTTCCTTTTCATCTTTCGACACCCAGAAATCCAACCAATCTGGAAGACTGGACTTCGTCATGTAGACATCTAGGGGAGAGACGACATAGTTCTTGTCATTGATACTGCGCAAGCTTGCCTTAGTCGGATCGACATCCGGGAACACCCGCTTGAACTCCGCCAGCGCCACATCCCGTCGAGTCGGAGCCGGCTTCATTAGTTCAGCACCTGCCCACTTCAATTCCTTTTTCTGCTTTTCCAGTACCTCTTGTGATTTTTCAACCTCCTCGATCGTGTACTGCCCGTTGGGGTTGCTTTTAATCACCTGATTAACAATGCCCCACGCAGTAACTGCATCCTTTGATGCTGCTGCTAACTCGAAGTTACCGTCGAGAATTCCAAGCTGCGCCTCCGCGTACCTTATGACCTGACTGAACGTCATGTTCGCCGATGCGCCAGGCGCTTCCTGCTCTACCAATGCAACCGCTGTAGAGAAGGTCGTCCATGTATGAGAGCTATTAGCAAGATCAGGAGGAATGTCTTTCACCAGAAATTCAGGAGCAACGGCTGAGAGTAATAGCCGCGCAGCAAGCGGTGCTGCTGCAACTCCCACCTTGGTTTCAAGGTAAGCGGTAAAACGTTTAACGATTTCAGCAGCGCTAACCCCTGCATTGTCGAGTTGATAGAGGTTATAGCCTGCCAAGTTGAAACGGGACCTTCCAGAATTAGGATCAAGCTCTTGCACGAGCGCCGCAGTTAACGCCTCGATTGCAGCGGTCGGCGATTCGGCTAATCTGAGTTTCTCTTGTATGGCTTTACCCAATGCCTGCGCCTCGGGCGACCGAATGAGCTGGTCCAGTGCCGATGATGGATTGTGCGCAATATCCTTCTTTGCAGCCGGAGACAGCCCGGTGATCAGACTATGCAACAAACTACCTGCCCCGGCCCCTGCTTGAGGTTCTAGTGCTTGGTTTGCATGCTTGAGCTTCCAATCACCCACCACCGCTTTCATCTTGCGTACTAAGGTTTTGTTCAGTTGCCCGACAATATGCCTCACTCCCCCGGCGTCAGTTCCAGGCGACCGATGGACAAGGTCAAAGGACAGTGCATCAGCCAACGCATGCGCTTGCGTACTGTCGCCGGGAAGTTTATGCCCCTGCTTTTCAAGTAATTGCGCAAGACTCATTTCCTGACGCTGTTCGGTGAGATACAAACTTGACCGTCGGTCAATCGGTACCCTGGCGTTATTCAGGTCGATCTTCCCGTCGGCATCGCCTTTCAGCGATCTCAGCGCCTCAAGAAGCGCATGACGGTTAGCGTCATTACCCAGCGCCTCATTCTGCTGCGCTAAAGCCTCTATAGAGCGCTGCGATGCATGCTGCAAAGGTGCAAACTCAAACGTGGCCCCTGCTTTCAATTTCTCCCGGTGCGCGGCGGCTTGCGAAGGAGAGAGGTCGATAGGTTCTCCATAAAATCGCCCCACTGTGTATGACGGCACCTTACCTTCCGGCCATGGATAATTGAACGCCTGTCCGGGCATTGGAGCGATCACCCTTGCAATCGACAACAGCACTCGAGAAATATCTGCCCAACCCGAATCGTCTTTAAGGGAGAACGTCTTCATCTTGCCATTGACTATCCCCGTCAACTCCCCGAGGTACGGATCCAGCTTGACACTTTTGAGATCAAGCCCCTGCTCTTTCGCCCACGCTAAAAATCCAGGGCTTTTAAATGCACTGTCCAATAGGGTGCGCCAACGTCCGAGTGTCGACTCTGGGGCAACTTGAATATCAGACTGCGCTATCGAGGTTTGATAGGAGCGCGTCGCTAATGCGATCGCATAGGGTTTGCCCAACTGAGCGTCAGCCTTTGCACGCGCTTCAGGAGTGTCAGGCACTTGCGCGAAAGTTCTGTTGCCAACAACTGCATCAGTGCTGCTCGGCTCGGTGGTAATAGAAGGATATTGCCCAGCCACGTCACTCGCAAAGTTTGACGTTGGCCTGGTACTTTCTAAAGTTTTCATTTTCCACACCAAAGGACGATTTCAGATTAATAGCTGCTCGTACCCTGAGTGGCGAAACCCCACATAAATAATACAAATAAAATTCGAAAAACCTTATCAAAACGCTTCAAGCCTGAATATTGCCTTCACCTTACGCACCCCGTTAATCATGCTCGTTACATTTGCAAACAACGTTCGATTCCGTACTTTCGCAACTTCCGATAAAGCGTATTGCGGCTTATTCCCAAACTTTCTGCCGTGTGGGACATATGCCAACGGTGCTGCTCCAAGGCGTTGAGCAACACCCCACGCTCTGCATTGTCCAGCGCGCGCTCCTGACGCGGCCCGACAGCCGCGCCCGCTCTCGCCTGACGAATGAAATGCGGCAAATCTTCGAACCTGATTTGCCCGTTCTCGCACAAGGCCACCAACGTGCGAAGGACGTTGCGCAATTGCCGAACGTTGCCAGGCCAGGCGTAGTCGAGCAAAGCGTGATGCGCCTTTTCCTCAAGCGCCACAACCTGTCCTGGCGCTTCATTCGCAAGCAAAAACGCCAGCAATTGCGCTTTGTCGCTACGTTCACGTAAGGGTGGCAGGGTAATTTCAACGCCGTTGAGACGATAGTAAAGATCTTCGCGGAAGCTATCGTTGGCCACACGTTCTGACAGGTTGCGATGGGTGGCGCTGATGATTCTGACGTTCACTGCCTGCGGGGCACCGCCGATGGGTACCACCACGCGATCGTCCAGCACCCTTAAAAGACGGGTTTGCAACGCAAGAGGCATGTCTCCAATCTCATCGAGAAACAGCGTGCCGCCGTCGGCCTGTAGTAATTTGCCGCGCATGCCTTCTCTCAACGCGCCGGTAAAGCTGCCGCCGCGATAACCGAACAGCTCACTTTCGATCAGGTTTTCGGGGATGGCAGCGCAGTTGAGAGCGACAAAAGCCTTATCGGCACGCGCGCTGGCCTGGTGCACTGCTTTGGCGAAAGCTTCTTTACCGCAACCCGTTTCGCCATTAATCAATAACGGCACGTCGCGTTCAAAGATGCGCAGTGCTCTACGGAAATCAGTTTGAAGGGCCGGGTCGACCAGGCATACACCTGAATGCGGCGCCACAACTTTTGCTGGTGGCGTCGGCAAGCTGCGGGCCTGGCCGCGCAATGCAGCGTATAACTGCCGACCATCGCAGCTACGCAATGGCCAGCTGGCTGTGGCGTTGGCACTGGCGCGACCGAGCAACTGGTCCAAAGCGCAATCGAACACTGCCTCCACCGAACGGCCCAGCAAGCCGCCACGCACCTGCCCCAACAGGTTCAGCGCACTTTGATTGACCGCACAGATGCGCCCCTCGCCATCGAACGCCAGCAACCCTTCGCTGAACAGCCCCACCGACTCGGCCTGCAGGTGAAAGCGCAACAGCCAGTGCTGTTCAAAGTGACGCAGGAAGTAACAGCTTTCGATCATCTTGGCCGACAGGTTCACCAGCGCCATGGTGTGGAACTGGCTCTGGCGCGACACCGCCTCACGAGCCGATGACACATCCAACACGGCAAGCAGCTCGCCATGGGGGTCGAACACCGGGCTGGCCGAACAGGTCAGCCCGGTGTGCCGGCCGCGAAAATGCTCATCGCGATGGATCGTCAAGGGTTGACGTTCAACCAGGCAGGTGCCGATGCCATTGGTGCCTTCGCTGGCCTCACTCCAATCGGCACCGAGCCACAACCCGGCGCGCTCGAAAACCCTACGCTCGGAGGGCGCGGTGACACAGTTGAGGATCACTCCCCGCGCATCGGTCAGCAGCACCGCGTGGCCGGCACCTGAGAGTTGTTGGTGCAGGCTGTTCATCTCGCTGCCGGCGATTTGCAGTACTTGCTGCAGACGCTCACGGCTTTCGAGCAGGCGGCCGTGTTCGAGCACGGTGGGAGCGATGGTTTGCGCAGGGTCGAGGTGGTAATCCTCCAGGCACCGCAGCCAGGAACGCGCGATGGACGGATCGCTCGATGGGTCGCGGCCACGCGCCACTGTCAGGACTTGCTGGGCATGGCGACTGAAATGATCGTTGTGCATGTTCTTATTATTCTCCCGGCGTGAGAGCGTCCAGCATCCTCCAGGCCTGTGATGGATGCAATCCCGAGTGGGCCCACTGGCCATACGCTGTACCGCTTATGGCACAAACTGTCACACCCGCTGTATCGCGCGTGTCACAGCAACCCTTTGCAACAAAGCCCAACCCCTTGATTTATCTGGCCCACAACGCAGTGGCCCAACCTTTGCTCTACGCTTTACCAAGCGCTTGAGCGCTGCACTCCAATAAACATAAAAGCCAGGAGATACCCACCATGCGTTACGCACACCCCGGTACTGAAGGCGCGATCGTTTCGTTCAAGGCCAAGTACGGCAACTACATCGGTGGCGAGTTCGTTGCGCCGGTCGATGGCAACTATTTCACCAACACCTCGCCGGTCAACGGCAAGCCTATCGCCGAATTCCCCCGCTCCACTGCCAAAGACATCGATAAAGCGCTGGACGCCGCCCATGCCGCCGCCGACGCCTGGGGCAAAACCTCAGCCCAGGACCGCTCGCTGGTGCTGCTGAAAATCGCCGATCGCATCGAGCAGAACCTCGAACTGCTGGCCATCACCGAGACCTGGGACAACGGCAAAGCCGTGCGTGAAACCCTCAACGCCGACATCCCCCTCGCTGCCGACCACTTCCGTTACTTCGCCGGCTGCATCCGCGCCCAGGAAGGCACCAGCGCCGAGATCAATGAGCACACCGCGTCCTATCACTTCCATGAGCCGCTGGGCGTGGTCGGTCAGATCATTCCGTGGAACTTCCCACTGCTGATGGCCGCCTGGAAACTCGCCCCGGCCCTGGCCGCCGGCAACTGCATCGTGCTCAAGCCGGCCGAGCAGACGCCGCTGGGCATCAACGTGTTGATGGAAGTGATCGGCGACCTGCTGCCACCGGGCGTGCTGAACGTGGTGCACGGGTTCGGCAAAGAAGCCGGCGAAGCCCTGGCCACCAGCAAGCGCATCGCCAAGATCGCCTTTACCGGTTCCACCCCGGTGGGCTCGCACATCATGCACGCGGCGGCCACCAACATCATCCCGTCCACCGTCGAACTGGGCGGCAAGTCGCCGAACATCTTCTTCGCCGACATCATGAAAGCCGAACCGTCGTTCATCGAAAAGGCCGCCGAAGGCTTGGTGCTGGCATTCTTCAACCAAGGCGAAGTCTGCACCTGCCCATCCCGCGCGCTGGTGGAAGAGTCGATCTACGACGATTTCATGAAAGTGGTGATGAAGAAGATCGAGCAGATCAAACGCGGCGACCCGCTGGACACCGACACCATGGTCGGCGCCCAGGCGTCCGAGCAGCAGTTCGACAAGATCCTCTCGTACCTGGACATCGCCAAAGGCGAAGGTGCGCAACTGCTGGCTGGCGGCCAGGTCGAGAAACTCAGCGGCGACATGGCCGGTGGTTACTACATCCAGCCGACCCTGCTTAAGGGCACCAACGAAATGCGCGTGTTCCAGGAAGAAATCTTCGGCCCGGTGGTGAGCATCACCACGTTCAAGGACGAAGCCGAAGCCCTGGCAATTGCCAACGACACCGAGTTCGGCCTGGGCGCCGGCGTGTGGACCCGCGATATCAACCGCGCCTACCGCATGGGCCGGGCGATCAAAGCAGGCCGCGTATGGACCAACTGCTACCACCTGTACCCGGCGCACGCCGCGTTCGGCGGTTACAAGAAGTCCGGCGTGGGCCGTGAGACTCACAAGATGATGTTGGATCACTACCAGCAGACCAAGAACTTGCTGGTGAGTTACGACATTAATCCATTGGGCTTCTTCTAACTCACAACACCCTCCCATCTTTGAAATGCCATCAACTGTGGGAGGGGGCCTGCCCCCTCCCACATTTAGATATTTATAAGTACTTGCGAATACATCCGGCCCACAGAGGCCGAGTTAAAAACAATAACAATGAAAGGTACTTTTCCATGCCTAGCGAACCTACTGGATCTTCTGTCGACTTCGAAAAAGTCGACACCGACTACTTCCAACAACGCGAACTGAAAAAAGGCGCCGCCGGCTGGGTACTGCTGGTGGGCCTCGGCGTTGCCTACGTGATCTCCGGCGATTATGCCGGCTGGAACTTCGGCCTGGCCCAAGGCGGCTGGGGCGGCATGTTCCTCGCAACTTTACTGATGGCCACCATGTACTTGTGCATGTGCTTTTCCTTGGCCGAACTGTCCTCAATGATCCCCACCGCCGGCGGTGGCTACGGTTTTGCCCGCAGCGCTTTCGGGCCCTGGGGCGGGTTTCTTACCGGAACGGCCATCCTGATCGAATACGCAATCGCCCCGGCCGCTATCGCGGTATTTATCGGCGCATATTGCGAGTCGCTGTTCGGCATTGGCGGCTGGATGATCTACCTGGCGTTCTACATTCTGTTTATCGGCATCCATATCTTCGGCGTCGGCGAAGCGTTGAAGCTGATGTTCGTGATCACCGCCATTGCGGCGATTGCCCTGGGCGTGTTCCTTGTGGCTATGGTGCCGCACTTCAACATGGCCAACTTGCTGGATGTGCCGGTGACCGAAGCCAAGGGCGCCAGCACCTTCCTGCCCTTCGGCTACGTCGGGGTATGGGCGGCAATCCCTTATGCGATCTGGTTTTTCCTCGCCGTGGAAGGCGTACCGCTGGCCGCTGAAGAAACCAAGAACCCCAAGCGCGACCTGCCCCGTGGCCTGATCGGCGCCATTGTGGTGCTCACCAGTTTTGCCCTGCTTATCCTGGTGATCGCACCGGGCGGCGCCGGCACCTATGCGCTGGTCAAATCGGGTAACCCGTTGGTGGAAGCACTGGCGTTGTCCTACGGCGGCTCGACCTGGATGGGCAGCTTCGTCAATCTGGTCGGCCTTGCCGGTCTGATCGCGAGCTTTTTCTCGATCATCTACGCCTATTCGCGGCAGATTTTCGCGCTTTCCCGCGCCGGCTACCTGCCGCGCAAGCTGTCGCAAACCAACAAAAGCAAGGCGCCGGTACTGGCGCTGGTGATCCCCGGCATTATCGGGTTCGGCCTATCCCTCACTGGCCAGGGCGATCTGCTGATCTTGGTGGCGGTGTTCGGTGCGACGATTTCCTATGTGTTGATGATGGCTGCGCACATCACCCTGCGCGTCCGTCGCCCCAAAATGGAACGTCCTTACCGCACGCCCGGCGGCATCTTCACGTCCGGCGTCGCGCTGGTACTGGCCTGTGTGGCCGTGGTGGCGGGCTTTCTGGTGGATCCGCGGGTGGTGATTGGCGCGGCGATCATCTATGGAGTATTAATTGCTTACTTTGCTTTCTACAGCCGGCATCACTTGGTAGCAGGCACGCCCGAAGAAGAATTCGCCGCGATCCAGGCCGCAGAGGCCGCCTTGCACTAAGCCGTAAACCTCGACGCGGGCGCTGTTCATTCATTTGGCCCGCGTCGTCAAGGAGACACTGTATGGCAAGCTTTTCCCACGCGGTCGGTGCACAAACCTACCGCTTTGATAGCCTCAAAGACGTAATGGCCAAGGCCAGCCCCGCCCGTTCCGGGGACTTCCTGGCCGGCGTGGCCGCGCAGAACGACGGCGAGCGGGTGGCGGCGCAAATGGCGCTGGCGAATATCCCGTTGAAACACTTCCTTGAAGAAGCGCTGATTCCCTACGAAAGCGATGAAGTGACCCGTCTGATCATCGACACCCACGACAAACAGGCATTTAGCGCAGTCAGCCACCTGACCGTCGGCGGCCTGCGCGACTGGCTACTGAGCGACGCCGCCGACGAACAATCCCTACGCGCCCTGGCGCCCGGGCTGACGCCGGAAATGGCCGCCGCCGTGTCGAAGATCATGCGCGTGCAGGACCTGGTGCTGGTGGCGCAGAAGATCCGCGTCGTCACCCAGTTTCGCGGCACCATGGGCCTGCGCGGGCGCTTGTCGACACGCCTGCAACCCAACCACCCCACGGACGAACCGGCGGGCATCGCCGCCAGCATTCTCGACGGCCTGCTCTACGGCAACGGCGACGCCATGATCGGCATCAACCCGGCCACCGACAGCATCGCCTCCATCTGCGCAATGCTGGAGATGCTCGACGCGATCATCCAACGCTACGAGATCCCCACCCAGGCCTGCGTGCTGACCCACGTCACCACCTCTATCGAAGCCATCAACCGTGGCGTGCCCCTGGACCTGGTGTTTCAGTCGATTGCCGGCACCGAGGCGGCCAACGCCAGTTTCGGCATCAGCCTGAGCGTGCTGCAGGAAGGCTACGAGGCGGGCTTGAGCCTCAAGCGCGGCACTCTGGGACAAAACCTGATGTATTTCGAAACCGGCCAGGGCAGCGCCCTGTCGGCCAACGCGCACTTTGGCGTCGACCAGCAAACCTGCGAAACCCGCGCTTACGCGGTGGCGCGGCATTTCAAGCCGTTTCTGGTCAACACCGTGGTCGGCTTTATCGGCCCGGAATACCTGTACAACGGCAAGCAAATCATCCGCGCCGGCCTTGAGGATCATTTCTGCGGCAAGCTATTGGGCGTGCCGATGGGCTGCGACATCTGCTACACCAACCACGCCGAAGCCGACCAAGACGACATGGATACCCTGCTGACGCTGCTGGGCGTGGCCGGGATCAACTTCATCATGGGCATCCCCGGCTCCGACGACATCATGCTCAACTACCAGACCACCTCCTTCCATGACGCGCTATACGCCCGGCAGACCTTGGGGTTAAAACCGGCACCGGAATTTGAACAGTGGCTGGCGAAAATGGGCATTTTCACGCAGGCCGACGGTAAGGTGCGCTTCGGCAGCAGCCTGCCTCCGGCTTTTCGCCAAGCCTTGGCGCAACTGGGATGAAGGAGCCTACCGTGCAACCCGACCTGCCCGACAACCCCTGGCTGGAACTGCGCCGCCTCACCCCGGCGCGCATTGCTCTGGGCCGCACCGGCACCAGCATTCCCACCAGTGCGCAACTGGATTTCCAGTTCGCCCACGCCCAGGCGCGCGACGCGGTGCACCTGCCGTTCGACCATGCGGGCCTGAGCCAGCAACTGGCCGAACGCGGGCGTGACAGCCTGTTGCTGCACAGCGCCGCCACCGACCGCCACAGCTACCTGCAACGCCCGGACCTGGGCCGCCGCTTGAGTGATGAATCGGCCCAGGCCCTGCGCGCGCATGCCCAGGCCAATCCGGGAGGCGTGGACCTGGCAGTGGTGGTGGCCGATGGCTTATCGGCATTGGCGGTGCATAAACACACGTTGCCGTTTCTGACGCGCCTGGAGGAACAAACCCACGCCGAGGGCTGGTCGTTATCGCCGGTGATACTGGTGGAACAGGGCCGTGTGGCCGTGGCCGACGAGATCGGGCAATTGCTCGGCGCCAAAATGGTGGTGATCCTGATCGGCGAACGACCGGGGCTCAGCTCACCGGACAGCCTGGGCCTGTATTTCACCTACAACCCCAAGGTCGGCCTCACCGATGCCTACCGCAACTGCATCTCCAACGTGCGTTTGGAAGGGCTGAGTTACGGCATGGCCGCGCATCGCCTGCTTTACTTGATGCGAGAGGCGTGTCGACGGCAGCTGTCGGGGGTCAATCTCAAGGACGAGGCGCAGGTTCAGACGATCGAGTCGGACGATCCGGACCTGATGAAAGGGAATTTTCTGCTCAGCTCACCGGATGACCAATAGCCGCACGATTGCGCTTTTTGGCGCCATTAGGCAGCATCCGGTCACGGCCGCTTGTGTGGTCATACCCCATTTGGAAGTTGAGGCCTGGCATGCGGATTACTCAAGCGACCCTGGAACACTTGGACCTGTTGACCCCCTTGTTCGTCAAATACCGCGAGTTCTATGGGGCGCTGCCCTACCCGGACTCGTCCCGGGCCTTCCTGGAAAAACGCCTGCGGCGCAAGGAGTCGGTGATCTACCTGGCTCTGGCCGATGACGACAACAACAAGCTGCTTGGGTTTTGCCAGCTGTACCCGAGCTTTTCGTCGCTGTCGCTCAAGCGGGTGTGGATCCTCAATGATATTTATGTGGCCGAAGACGCACGTCGCCAATTGGTGGCGGACAACCTGATGCGCATGGCCAAGAAAATGGCCAAGGAGACCCACGCGGTGCGGCTGCGGGTGTCCACCAGCAGTGATAACCAGGTGGCGCAAAAAACCTACGAGTCGATGGGTTTTCGCGAGGACACCGAATTCAAGAACTACACGTTGCCGATCAGCGAAGACTGATGCCCGGATAGACACACCGTTATCGAGGGCAAGCCCTCTCCCACATTGATCTTATTGTCATGGCGGTTTTGCGACCGGTTCTGCGGGTGTAAATGCAGGGAAACGCTCCGAGCCAGGTGCCTTGACACTACTCCAATGTGGGAGGGGGCTTACCCCCGATGATGGTCTGACTGCTCCACCACTTTCGCGAGCACGCTGGATTGGCGGCGATCTGCAGACCGGGTTCAACGACATCCCCCGCTACAAAAGCCACACGCTTTTCACCTCCCGATCCGTATAATGCGCACCTTTCAGGGTTGTAAGAATCGCGGCATACACTTGTAGCCTTACTTACCCGAGCTTCCGCACAGGCCTGCTGAGTCGGGCCGTTCACACAGGTGCCATCCATGGATTTCAACCCGCTCGACCTTATCCTGCATCTCGATGTTTACCTCGATCTGCTGGTCACCAATTACGGTCCGTGGATCTACGCCATTCTGTTTCTGGTGATCTTTTGCGAGACCGGCCTGGTGGTCATGCCCTTCCTGCCGGGTGATTCGCTGCTGTTTATTGCCGGTGCGGTGGCAGCCGGCGGCGGTATGGACCCGGTGTTGTTGGCCGGCCTGTTGATGCTGGCGGCGATCCTTGGCGACAGCACCAACTATGTGATCGGGCGAACCGCCGGCGAGCGTTTGTTCAGCAACCCGAATTCGAAGATCTTCCGCCGCGACTACTTGCAAAAAACCCACGATTTCTATGACAAGCACGGCGGCAAAACCGTGACTCTGGCGCGCTTCCTGCCGATCCTGCGTACCTTTGCGCCGTTCGTCGCCGGCATCGCCAAAATGCCGTACGCCCGCTTTTTCGGCTTCAGCGTGCTGGGTACCGTGCTGTGGGTCGGCGGCCTGGTGACTCTGGGGTACTTCTTCGGCAACGTGCCGTTTATCAAGAAAAACCTGTCGCTGCTGGTGGTGTTCATCATTCTGCTGTCCTTGGTGCCGATGATCATCGGCGTGTTTCGCAGCCGCTTTGGCCGCACCAGCTCCGAAGCCAAACAGCAGTAACCGGCGATGTGGTCCCTCAGCGCCTGGCGTCGTCGGCGCCTGCTGGCCAAGCACCCGATTGCCGACGAAACGTGGCAGCGGGTGCGCCATCACCTGACCTTCCTCGACGGCATCAGCGCCGAGCAGGACCAGTGGCTGCGTGAAGCCTGCGTGGTGTTCCTCGCCGAAAAACACCTCACCGCCCTGCCCGGCGTCGACTTGCATCAGGAACAACGCCTGCTGCTCGCCGCCCAGGCGCAACTGCCGCTGATGAACCTTGGCGACCTCGATTGGTATCAAGGCTTCCACGAAATCGTGCTGTACCCCGACGACTTCCTCAGCCCGCAGCGCCATCGCGACGCCAGCGGCGTCGAGCACGAGTGGGATGGCGAGCACAGCGGCGAAGCCTGGCAACAAGGCCCGGTGATCCTCGCCTGGCCCGGCGTGCTAGCCAGCGGCCAATGGGAAGGCTACAACCTGGTGATCCACGAACTGGCGCACAAGCTCGACATGCTCAACGGCGACGCCAACGGCCTGCCGCCGCTGCACAGCGACATGCGCGTGCAGGAGTGGGCCAGCGTGATGCAAAGCGCGTTTGATGACCTCAATCGCCAGTTGGACGCCCACCCCGATGCCGAAACGCAGATAGACCCGTACGCGGCGGAAAACCCGGCGGAGTTCTTTGCCGTTACCAGCGAATATTTCTTCAGCGCCCCGGATTTGCTGGCCGACAGTTATCCCCAGGTATACGCCCAACTCAGCCGCTTCTATCGCCAGGATCCCCTGGCACGCCTCACCCAACTGCAAGCCGCTGACCCGCGCTATCAGCCACAAGGCGAATGACCGTACGACGTCTGGCGCATGGCATCGGCGTCAGAATGTGCCTATAATCGCGGCCACTTTTAGGCCAATCCGGCCAAGTTTCTTGGCCAACTAACGGGGGCAACGCCCAATGAGCTACAGC
>Ga0308164_10001584_pt1 | contig 25952 bp, 23 predicted proteins | sample PhyTR2_FD_201031 | JGI IMG/M metagenome (GOLD analysis project Ga0308164, IMG submission 201031) | Phyllosphere microbial communities from UC Gill Tract Community Farm, Albany, California, United States - DLSLT.R2 | ecosystem: Host-associated > Plants > Phyllosphere > Unclassified | place: USA... | reverse complement strand
GGCCTCGCATCTGCCGGAGTTCATCATGGTGATCAGGAAGGACGTCACCTCCGCCACCTGCACGGCATAGTAGTCGACCTTCCGCCTCACGGCCCAGTCACCGTATTCCTGGAAGGCCGTAGCTACGTAGTGCTTGCCTGCAGTCTCCAGGATGACCGTCTGCAGTCCTCCGGAGGATATGAAAATGTTGTGATCGGGCTTTGCGTGCGGATCGTAGGGTTTCGACAGGTTCAATCCGCAGGCGGCGATGCGCCGCACGGCCTGTTCAGGGTCGAGGTCCCACCATTTCCGTCCGTTGATGGGCGTGGTCTCCGGCCATCCGTTGATGGGCCTCGCATGGCATTCAACCCGTTCCTCCGCGGCCAACCGCGCAAAGATGGGTGCCAAGCCCGCAATGGCGCGGCGTGCGCCAAGGCCCTCATTCCATGGGTCCTCGCCCGCGTCGAAGATGCGCTCCCATTCGTCTTGGCTTATGGCGTCGGGGCGGGCGATGCCCACCTCCAGATCTTCGGCATGCGAACGCATCAGTGAATCGAGACGCTGGTGGATCGAATGGATGGGTGTTCCATCCGATGAGAATGCCTTCTCGGCGGCAACGACGCGGCCCGGCGGGGTGTTGGCGGCCTTCGATAGGAAAAACGCGATTTCGGTGGGGTATGGTCCGCAGACCTGGCGTGCCAGCATCTCGACCACGCCTGCGAGCATGATGTTCTGCGAGACGTGGTCGGCGGCGGGCCGACGGTACTTCGACCAGTCCAGACCCGCCATCCAGTCGTTGTCAGTGTCTGGGTCATTCAACGAAGCATTCTCCTTCCGGCACGGCATAGCTGGCCCGTTGCGCGATGCGCAACGGGCACGGGTGTCGAGGCGTCAGGCTGCTTTCTGAACGCCCACGTAGACGACGTCCGGATGCTCCGGATCGATGGCGCGCCAGGCGGCATCAGTGAGGCGGCGGGGTAGGGGCATTCCGGCTACCTTCTCGCAGGCCTGACGGACGTCGTCCGGCCAGGGGTTGCGCAGGATGACGCCCTCGTCCCCCGGCTGTACGGGACCGAGCAGTTGCCATTCGTCACGGACGCCCGTCACGATCTGCCCGCGGTACGCGCGTGGCGGTTTCAACGAACCATCCGGGGCCAGCAATCCTGCCGCTGGATCTGGAATTCCTTTCAGGGCGGGTTCGTTGAAATCCGCCAGGATCATCGGTTCACCCGGCGCGATCTCGACTAGATTCCGCGTGATGCGCCGGACGCAGAGGTGCGACCATTCGCCACCTTCGGGCAGGCGGATGGTCCAGCACCATTCCACCGGTGCGTCCTGAGCCCGACCGGTCCACGGGTTTGACATGTCGCCTCGGGGTGGCACGAGACCGTCGCGGTGCTTCCCGTCCCGTTCGAACCAGGTGCACGACGTCGGCGACCACACCACGCAGTACGAAGCCTTCGACCTTTTCGCGAGGTCGACGAGCCGTCGAACGATCATGCGCCGGCCTGCTTCGGTCAGTCCGCCGGCATCGTCGACGATGCCGGGGCTCGCGAAGACGTAATCGCGTACGGCGAAGGCGGAGGGGACCGGTTCGTTCGATACCACCATCGCCGAGCGCTGGTTCTGCCTGATGCCTTGCGAGATGATGTGCGGGTAGTCGCGGTAGCTCGCGACGGACGGTGTCGTTTTCATTCCCGTACTCCTGTTCGTCCCGGAGAACGGAAACTTTATCTGTCCTTGTTGTTCATCAGCCCTTCCGCACTTCCCTGGTTTCCCAAGGCCAAACGTATTCGCGCATACCTGGCTGGCAACGCGATTTGGTTCTCATCAGGGGCTCAGGACGGGTCCTTGTACTAGATCGAAAGCCTCGTTCCGGGAGATTGCCTGCCGATCCGTGGCGACGTTGCAATGAGAATAGCCAAGTGCCCCCACGTGTCCATCAGGCTTGCACTCTTCGTTCGGAAGGGCGAACCTGACTCATGGAATCTGCGAAGAACAGTTCTGGTGTTGTCGTCCAGGGCAGGCTGCTTACGCTTCGCGAGGTGCAGACGCGCGAATGGACGTGCGCGACATGCCCCGTGGACATCCCGGTCTATCCCTCGAAATGGCCATGCGTCCTATGCACGATCGATACTAGGGCGAAGAACTGCGAGCACCCCCACTTCTACTGGAAAGCCCGTAAGGAGAGGCCCCATCGGTCCCCGTGCCCGCACTGGCAGGACGCGGTGATCGTTGCGGTCGACAACCGTGTCGTCCGTAGTCGGCGAGGCGTTCCAGGTGTAGGACCGCGCGTGATCCGGTTCGACTCGTCGGCAAGGATCGAGGCGGCGGCGGGGGGCGCGCTCGGGCAGGGGGGTGGCACGCGCGTTAGACGCGTCAACGGCGAGACGTGCCGTCCGATGCGTGCCGATAGCCGGACGACGACGTCGGAGATCGCGAGGGCATGTCAGTTCTTCATCGAATATCCCGACGATCGCGATCGAGCATTGGTGGTTCCCGGTGTCCCCTCGTGGGCGAAGCAATATCGAACCGTGTTCAAGAATCTCATCAGGGCGGATGGCCTCGCGGGACGGACACACATATGGTGGGCGCGGATCTTGCGGCTCAGCATGCCTACCGGCAGTGGCGCCGTTCTTTCGGTGCCCATGGATGGCGGACGGCGCATTGTGATTGATCGCGGCGATTGGGGGATCGCTCGGGCCGCCTTCGATCGTACCCTATCGGGAGTGTTCGAGAGTGCTCGTGACACCGTCCGGGACGAGCAGCCGGGCGAATGGGTCAACGTGCTTGCCTTTGGATTTGGAAGGCTCGATGCCAATGGCGTCGTTCTCGTGGACGATCCACGCAAGTTCCACGCCCTGATCGAAGTCAGCGCCCGGGCCACTTCATGAAGGACTGAGTATTGGCCTGATGCCGATCCGATCGAGCAGCATTCCAAGTAGCGTGAGCGCGGATACGGCATCGACGACCTGGGCATCGGGGTCCGCCAGCTGATTGGCGAAACATGCGCTGACGGTCACCAGGTGAATGTCGCCCGCTTCTCCGGTGAAGTCGCAATCGAAGCACTCGTATCCGGCGAAATGCCTCCCACCCACGATGCATCGGATGGTTTCGGTCGGACCCAGGGCTCGCACCGAGTCGACGTGACGCTCCAGCCAGAGCTCTATGTCTATCCTGAATTGTGCCAGACGTTCGGCGACATCTTCCGATGGTGTTGGATCGTAATCGAGCAGCATCGTCATCGATCTCACCTTCCCTGTGTTTCCTCCTCGTTCGGAGCCGCTTTGGCCGCCGACGCCATCTTCCGGTCCTGGTATCTGGGCGCAGGACGGGATTTCCGAAGTTCGAAGTCCCATGTCCAAGATCTTGCGGTAGCGCGGGATGTACTTAGGAAGCAGGCGGACTGCATCCCGCCCGGTTCCTGAGTACGGACTGACGAGGCTTCACGGACTCGGCACTGTCCAAGAATCCAGACCTCTCCCGCTCAGCCTTTTCGCCTTCTCTTGGGTTTCTCGGCCCCCTTGGTCTCCGCGCGGATCTGATCCGCGCGCTTGTTCCAACCTTCGCGAAATGCGTGAAGCCTGTCCCGGCGCTCCGATGGCGTCATGGGTTGCAGATCATGATCCGCGATTCCGGAGGGATCCTGCGGCATGATGGCGTCGACGTGGTCGTTCCAGCGCTGGACCATGTCTGCCGTTTCCTGCACGAGCTTGGTCAGGATGTAGACAGCGTCGAGTTCGTCGCCGTTCGTATGGAGCAGCATCGAGTTTATGAGGTCTCGACTGTACATGAACGGAGCCTCGGCGAGGCGGGACGCGGGTGCCTTTCGCACGTCGTGGACGGTGTACTGTTCGAAGCGCTTCGACGTGCCGTCCTGCCGGTTGCGCATCTCGACGCGGCGGTGGAGCAGGGCGTCGAGGAAGTCCTTCACCTGCGACCCCATCTCCACGGGTGCCGTCCCGTTGATCGTGAAGACCGGCCCCTTCCTTTTGGCCGCATCGGGCTGCTGACGGGCGATGATGTCGTACACCTGATCCGGAAGCAGGATGAGATGCGGCTTCTTGCTTTTGTTCCGATCGCTCGGAAGGCGCCAATGACGCTTCTGCATGTCGAGTTCCTCCCAGGGGAGTTCGGCCACCTCCTCCTTGCGCTTCCCCAGTCGGATCAGGACTTCGAGAACGTCGCCGCGCGGACCGCCGAGGTCGCGGGCAGCTTCGAGTAGGCGGCAGGCTTCCCATTCGTCGATGCGTCGTTCCCGCTTGGCCGTCGCAGGCACTTCGAACGCGTGCGCCGCGGTACGGACCAGTGCACCACGGTTGATGGCATCGTTGATGATCGTCCTCAGACAGACCAATCCGGAACGCACCATGGAAGGTCCACGGTTGTACAGTTCGGCCTTGAACCCATCGACGTCGGCGACCGTAAGCTTGTCCAGTCTAGATGCACCGAGATGAGCCACCAGATCGCGACGGAAGACGTTCTCCTGGGAAGGGCTCATGGGATCTGACCCCGTACGGCGCCGCTCCAGATAGCCATCGAAGTACCCTGCGATGCCAAGTCCCGTCTCCGCCTCCGCAGCGGCGATGTCTGCCCGCTTCTTAGCGACGGGATCGGTGCCCGTTCGGACCCGGTGTGCCAGCGTCGACGCAAAGGTGCGTGCCGACTCCACGGTCAGTTCGCCAAGCGTCCCGAGGGTTATGCGTTGAGCTGTGCCACCCCTGAACCTATATTGATAGACGAAGGTCGGAACGCCGATGCTGTTCTTGTAGACACCGAAGCCGCGGACTTCGGTGTCCCACAGGAATTGCTTCGTGCTCGACGCGGCACTGTTGACAACCGACTTGATGGTCGAGAGGTTGATGCGGGCCTTGCTCATTGGATGCTCCTGGACAATCGTGGAGCAATCTTTCTGCCGCTATATTGGGGTGCTTTCGACCTCAACGGTCTACAAGCGTAGAATTGCTATCTCGTTGGCGACACACGTAAATCTACCCGTATCAACAGCGGTCTACCACTGTGCATCATATCCCGATGAGCACATTCGACATCACTTCAGATCCTCGCGAAGGCCAGAACTCTCCGGCCGTATGATTTTAAAAACCCGAACCCTCCTGGACGCGGACCGGCACCATCAGATCAGGATGAACGCCGTTTAGCTGCCCGGCGCATCGGCGTCGTTCATGCAGCCCGACCGCCTGATGGCGAGAGCGCGCAGTCCGAACGCCGTCGGCGTGTCCACGACCGCCGTCGGATCGGCGTTGCCGAACTGGCGCTCGATCGCGAAGCACGAGTCCCTCGCCTGCTTCGACGATCCCAGGCTGCTGTAGACCATCCGCAGCGCGCCGTTCGTGTTGCCGCGCTCGTCGCCTCCGATGAACACGGTGTCCGCCGCCGCACCTGTGGCGGCGTACGGATTGGTCGGCGCCGACTTCAGCGATCCGTCGGCGACCAGCACGCTGACGAGCGGCGTGCCGGGCAGGATCGCCCTGCCGTTCTGAAGCTGGTACAGATTGGCGGCATTGCCGATCTGCTGCATCGACGCCACGACGGCCGACTCCTTCGACGTCGACAAGGACTCCTGGAACCTCGGTCCCAGGAACAGCGCGCCGGCAAGCGCCAGTCCGATGAAGAGGATCACCCCGATGATGCCGATCAGCACGTTGCTCATGTCGCATACACCACGCGGATCGAGGACGTGCCGATCGCGTTCGCGTAGACTGACGAGATCCCCATTTGACTGCCATACGCTCTCCGTTTCGGAGACGAACGTGAGGGGAAGTTACCCAAACGATCAGCCGATGTTGTCATCCAAATAGATTGAACGCGGGCTTTTGAAGATCCGGCTACGTTGCTCGTTTAACTCCGTTCTTGGTCTCGCGGCCTTGAAATACTTACGATGCACTGAGGTCTTGGCCGTCCCGCTGTCCGCAGGCGGGCGCGGAAGGTTGACATTTTCTTCCTGAACGTCCCGAATGGAAGAAGGGAGATAGATCGATAACAGGGACAAGCGTCTTCGGTGCAGGGCCTTCGGCGGCGGGCTACCTCTATCAGGCACGGCTGGCGCTCTATCGCTGCATGCCGCACCTGAACACCGGCGTGGACCTGGAGGTCTCGATCGAGCAGCTCGATGACGTGGCCTTCGCGAGCGACGGCGACCCGGTGGAGCTGCTTCAGGCTAAGCACCATCTGAAGCGGGCCGCCGATCTTACCGACGCCAGTCCCGATCTGTGGAAGACTCTCAGGATATGGTCGGAGACAGCAGCATCCGATCCGTCGCTGCCGTCCCGCGTCAAGATGCTGCTGGTGACCACGGCGACGGCGCCGGACGGATCGGCGGCGTCGATGCTTCGACCGCGAGGTATCGATGGCGATGGAGCCGGTGCCAATCTGCGCGCGGTGCGCGACATACTGATCGGCGTGGCCACGACGTCCCGGAGCAGGTCGCTCCGTCCCGCCTTCGAGGCCTTCCAGGCCCTCACGGAACGCATGCAGCTGTCCTTGCTCAGTGCCATCGAGATTTTGGACGGCCAGCCTACCTTGGTCGAACTCGAGCCGGCGCTGGAATACGAGCTGCGGTTCAACGCGCCCAGCGGCAAGGCCGGCGCTGCTCGTGAACTACTGGAGGGGTGGTGGTGGCCGCGCGTATGCCGGGCTCTGACCGCGAACCCGCCCGAGGCTATACCCCTGTCGTCCATCGAGACGAAGCTGGACGAGATCCGCGACTCGCTCAAGAGGGATGCGCTGGTCGCCGATCTCGAGTTTGCGCAGCCCACGGCGGACGAGATCGCGGGTTACGAGGATCTCCGCTTCGTGAAGCAACTGCGCGGCATCGGGCTGGGATCCAATCGTCTGGGATACGCTAAGCAGGATTTCTACCGCGCGTTCGCTCAGCGTTCGCGGTGGACGCGGCAGCACGTCGTCCTAGACGACGAACTCGAGCGGTTCGAGAGGATGCTGATCGAGGAATGGCAGCCGCGCCACGCGGCAATGTGCGACGATCTCGAAGGCGACAACGTGGACGAAGCCAGGTTGAGGCAGGACGGTCAGAGCCTGTATTCGTGGGTCGAGACCTCGGCCCGATTTCAATTCCGTACGCTGACGGCCAAGTTCCTCAACGTCGGCTCCTATCACATGCTGGCGAATGACGCCCGGGTGGGCTGGCATCGGGACTTCCAACGTCTGTTCGGTGACGAGACGTGATTGAGGCGGCGAGGGAGAGTTGGACCCTGTCCTGGAGCGAGCGCCCGCGCGAGGAGGCTGCCTTGTTCAATCCGGCGTTTTGCCTGGAATGCCTCGCGCGATCGGTCGTCGACTACGACAAGGTTCGAGCGGCGCCCATGCCGCTGTCGCTGGCCTTTCTGATAGTGCCTTTGGCGCTTCATCCCGGCATCCGCGACATCTTGCCTGGTAGAGCCAACACGGCGTTCGGAAGCTGGGCGATGGTGCATCAGCACATCCTCGTCCACGTCCCCGGCAGGGTAATGGCGATGCGTCCCGTCGTCCGGGAGGCGCTCTTGTTCGGGATCGGCGTAGGCGCGCTCGTTCTTCATGGCGGTGCGCTTGCGATCGGCGATCGGCCCGTTCGGCTTGGCGCGAAGCTGAGGGCGACGACGGACGAGACCGAAGAGATCAGGAGGGCGGCAGCGCTTCTCGGCCGCTGGTTCGGTGGCCAGGCGGGCACGGCGTCCGTACTGCAGGGTTTCGGGGTGCGACCATGACGATGCAGCTTCAGGGTATTGCGATCTACTCGAACGACGGCGAACGGCGCGACGTGCGGTTCGACCTGGGTAGGCTGAACATCGTGACCGGGGCCGCCAAAACCGGGAAGTCCGCTCTTCTGAGCATCGTCGACTACTGCTGGGGCCGTGAGGAGGCGGTGATACCGGGCGGCGAGATCAGGCGCGGAGTGTCATGGTTCGCCGTGCTGTTAGACGTGAACGGGGAAGGCGTGCTCGTCGCTCGGGCGAACGCGCCGTTCGGGCCTAGGGGGAGTGATCAGATCTACGTCGAGCGGAACGTCGACGACTTTCCCGAACATCCGGATCGGTTCGTGAAGACCGAGACCCTGGATGGGCTTCGCTCGACGCTTTCGGCGCTGCTCGGCATCACGGAGAACCTGTTCGTTCCGGAACCCGGGACGTTGCGTGTCCCGCTGGAGGCATCGGCAAGCCAGGCGATACTGTTCTGTCTGCAGGAGCAGGACGAGATCGCGAACAAGCGACAGCTCTTCCATCGCCAGGGCGAGGAACGTCTGCCGCAGGCGATCAAGGACGCGATCCCCTACTTCGTCGGAGCGATCGAAGACGACCACTACCTCAAGCAGCGCCGCCGTCAGGACGCACGCGCGCGGCTGCGCAGACTGGAACGGGAACTCTCGGAGGCCAAGGCCCTGTCGAAGGACGCCTCGCAGACCGCGCGCTCGCTTGCCACGGAGGCACGTCGTCTCGGGCTTGTCGCGGAACCCGTTCCGGACGGAGTCGAGGAGACGCGGTCCCTCCTTCGTCGTGCATCGGCACCCAGGACCATGTCCTACGCCCGCTCGGACCGTGCAGGCACCGATCTGGCCGATCTGGAGGATGGCCGACGAAGACTTCGTGCGGAGCTTCAGGATGTCCGGGACGAGATACGAGAGCTTCAGCGGATCAGAATGGAGGTCTCCGACTTCGAGGTCGAGGGACGGGAACAGGAGGCCAGGCTTGTCTCGATCGGTTTGGTGAACTCCTCGAGCAACCCGACCGAGACGTGTCCACTCTGCGCCAGCCATCTCGAGGCCCCCGTACCGGCGGTTGCCGAACTGAAGCGGTCGTTGGAGGGGCTCGACCTGCAGCTGGCCACGGCGCGGCGAGACAACCCTAGGCTGCAGAAGCGCATCGCCGAACTCGAGGAGCGACGCACGGCACTCGACCGTGAGCTGTCGTCGGTACAGACCGCCATACAGGCCCGCATCGTCCAGAACGAGCGGTTGCGCATCGAGCAGGATCAGCTGACGGAGCAGGCCCGGCTATGCGGACGCATCGAATACTTCCTCGAGAACGTGCACGCCGTCGTCGAGGATCGTACGCTCGGCATGCGCATCTCCCGCATCAGGGCCGAGCTGGACGAATTGGATCGGGCGCTCGACCAGGAGGCGCTCGAGGAACGGCTGATCACTGCGCTCAACCTGATCGGGCGCGATCTGACGACCTGGGCGACGGAACTGGAGCTCGAGCATGGCGACCGCAACGTAAGGTTGGACAGGCGACATCTCACGATCGTCGCGGACACGCTGGCCGGTCCCCTGCCGCTCTCCCAGATCGGCAGCGGCGAGAATTGGGTCGGGTATCACGTCGCGACGCATCTCGCGCTCCACAAGCTGTTCCGTTCCAGGAACCGGCCAGTGCCGGCCTTCCTCATGCTGGATCAGCCTTCTCAGGCGCACTATCCCAGAGACCGCGACGTGGGCGAGATCGCGGGTGTGGACGACGAGGATCAGGTCGCCGTCTCGAGACTGTACAGGCTGCTCTGGGACTACTGCGACCGCCTCGTACCCAACATGCAGATCATCGTCACGGACCACGTCGATCTCATGCAGGACTGGTTCCAGGACTCGGTGAAGGAACGCTGGAGGGACGGCATCAAGCTGGTCCCGGTGCCATGGCTCAAGGACCTCGGATGAGCAGGTCGGTCGTCCTGCGTCGACCGGGGTGACGATCCCGGCGGACGTTGTTCTTCGGAACCGCTTCGGGGAGCCGTGTGCGACGGCATGATGCAAGTCTTGAAGTCCCGATCCATCAGATGGCCTGCCATTGCAGACTGCATTTCGACGGCGTCCTGGAGATGGCGCGAATGCCCATCGGTTACGTGGTGAGGCCGCAGCTGGGACGTTCACCTTCTGACACCCAAGGACGAGGGACGGGAAGGCCGCGCGGAGCCTTAGAAGAATTGTTCGTTGCGGTAGCGGTTCGACGTGAGGTCTTTGAAAGGCGAAGCGATGGCGGAAGTCGTCGCCGACCTGCTGCCCCGATAGGCGATGGCGTCTCAGCGCCCTATCCGCCGTTGGCTTCGCTCTCATCGCTGGTTTCCATCAGCAGGCGAGTCTAGCGACGCGCACCGCCTCGTCGACGGTGCCGAGCAGCGCCGCCACGCCCGCGACCATGCGCTCGCAGTCCCGGAGAGTGTCGATCTCCTTCTCGATCGCCGGGATAGCATCCGATACCGCCTTGGCATGAACCGCGATCTCGTCCGTCTGCCGCGCGAGCAGCACCCGCCCCGTCGAGGTCACGCGTGCGTTCACCTCGGCCATCTGCTCTGTGATGGCGATGATCGCGGCGGCGTCCGGGGCGAGATCGATTGATTCCTCCAGACGACGGACGAGCGCGATGAGATCGCAGTGCATCGCCTGGAGATCGGGATTGCCGTTGGAAACCGTCGGCGTGGTACGCCCGTTGCTCATCTCGCGTCTCCCGCCTTCTCGATGGCCCGATAGGTGGCCTCGGTCCTGTCCAACCGGTCGTTGACGTCCTTCAGCACTTCGCCGAACGGTCGCCGCGAGCCGTGGGCGGCGGCGGTGTGCGCGTCGGCGAGGCCGAGCAGAGACGCGCGCAAACCGGCGAGCGCCGCGAGTTGCGCGTCCCTCCGGTCGATGCCGACTAGGTAGTCGGCGACGATCTGGCGCTGACGAGCATCGGCCTTTTCTGTGGCGGCGCTGGCGTATGCGCGCTGATGAGCGGAAAGCGCCGTCGTCCAGTTCGATGCGACCGTGCCCCGCAGCCCGTTGCCGTCGCTCCTGCCGATGGCGTCCGCCATAGCGGTCAGAAGGGCGCGGACGTCTGGATCGGTGCGTCTAAGGATGTCGCGCGCGCTGGACTGCGCCCTGAGATCGACCAGAGCACCCGCGAGGGCAGCGAAGCCGGCCGACACGCCGGGGTCGAGATCCGCGGCGGTCGGGCTCGAGTTGAGCTGCACACCCAGTTCGCGGAAGGCGTCGGTCTGCACGCCGCCGCGCCCACGGCCGGTCAGGGTCGCCAGCAGGTTTCCGTAGCGGGCGAGATCGCCGAGCGCGCCGCGCCACTTAGCGGCGACCTCGGGCGGAACCGCCGCCGGGAAGCGCCGCTCCGACAGGGCGATCGCGCCGGACCGGACGAAGCGGTCCACTTCGACCGATCGAGCCAGTCGATTGGCCTCCGCGAAGGTCGTGGACGCGTCGGTCTGCAGCGTCGACGCCGCGCGACCGAACCCCGTCAAGTCGGCGGAAGGTGCTGTCGCACAACCGCTCGGGACCGCCTGCAGCAGCAGGCAGACGACGATGCGACGCGTCGCCATGGAAGGGGCTGGAATCACGGTATGCACCCCAGTTCGGAGAAGAGATCCCGGAACGACCGGGTCGCGAGGCGGGGGAACAGGCCGAGGCGTGACCGCAGTTCGACCTCGTCCAGCGTGACCCTGGCGTCGCAATGGTCGAGTGTCCTCGACGAGACGGTGTCCATGATGAAGGCGGCGAGGCGACCGTCCTGCGTGGCGACCACCTTCCAATAGCCCGACGGGACCCGGTGACGCTCGTCTGCTCGCGGCATCGACGGCATTACACGCTCGAACAGCGGCCCGGTCAGGACGTAGACGCCGATGTTCTCCTTGCGGGCGAGGTCGTTCTCCTGCGCCTCCAGACGCTGCCAGGCTCCTTGATTCAGCGCCGCTCCCTGCGGCGTGATGTTCGAAAGGATGTTCGTATCGACGGCGAACGGCGTGCCGGACTGGCCGGCAAGCGGCGCCTGATGTCCACGGTCTATTCCGAGCGCCCGAGGTGCACCGTCTCCCGGTTCCAGCGTCTCGTCGGGATCGAGCCACGGATCCGCCGTCCACTTCCGTTCGCCGGACGGGCCGATCGAGGACGGCGTCACGCGGTAGGCGACCCAGTCCGCCATCTTCGTCAGATCGTTGGACGCCAAGGTGTATATTTCGCGCACGACGATGTCGTCGATGTCGGCGGCCCCGATCGGACATCCGTGGAGGCAGTGGAACGTGTGCAGTTCCGACTGGCCAGCCGTCGTTGGCGTCCATGCAGTCGCCGCGAACAGGCAGGTCGTCATCACCGCCCCCCATCTCGGTCGGATTCGATGCATGCGTCCGGAGCGTGATCCCAGCAGGCTGCTGATCATCGGTAATGGTCCCGGAAGAGTTCGTGAGTCCTCAGTGCTGCAGGTCGATATGGTCCGTCGGTGCCTTGCCGGTGCACGCTTTCCAAAGCGAAGCGCTCGGACACGCTCGGATGCATGGTTGCGATGTCCTTCGGGTCGCGCCGCTGGATCTTCCACGTGATCGATCGGGTGAGCCGACGCAGCCAGAACGGGCTGCGGCTTCGCACTGTATCGGACATGCCAGCTATCTCGTCGTGCTGGACGCCGTCCGCCGAAGGGAACAGGCGGATGCGGGTATCGTCGACGATCAACGGATGAGGTACGGAGCGCGCCTCATCCAGCATCCATCCCAACGCTATGTCCGACAGCCGCGATTCCGCCTCGGGGTAGCTGCCGCCTATGTCCGAATGGTTGCCGGCGAACCACATCTGGACGAACGGTTTCGGTTCGCCCTCCACCTCCGGGCGGCGGTCCACGCCCTTGCCCGGCCCCCAAGGCACCCGCGGGAAATCCGCGCGGTCCTCGTCTATGGCGATCGCATGTCGCGCGTGGACGACCGCGCGACCGAGCAGCTTGTCGTAATCGCGTCCGCTCCACTGCGCCAAGTGGAAGGTCCTGCGTCCTCCCGTTTCGGACGGCGCGAAGATCTTGAGCGCGGTCCGCAGGTAGAGCCAAGACCCGACAAGAACGATGACCGCCACCGCGACGATGAACGAAACCGTCCAGCCGACGTCGAGAAGCCGACGGATCATGGACGCCGCCGCAGCAGTCGAGGCCGCTGTCATGATCGTAAGAAGGGCACCGAGTGCGATACGCAGCGGTCCCTTCGCGCCGAGCGAAGCGACGGTGTCGAATACGCCTATGAAATAGGGCGCGGCGTTCGCCTCGCCATCGACGTCCGACCCGTGTTCGATCCGGAATCGACGGGCGAGTTCCTCGCGTTCGGTCTCGTATCGTGCACGCGGATGCCCAGCACCATGCTCCGCCACCCGAATGACCGCCTGATCTGCTATTTCTCTCACGCGCAGCCGGAAGCGGGGCAGATCCCCTTCCGGAGTGCGGGTCGGAACGCCACACAGGCGAAGCACGGTCGCCACGCTGCGGGCGGTGTAGGCACCACGGCTGAAGCCGAACAGCCAGATGCGATCGCCAGGATGGTAGTGGTTGATGATGAACTCGTAGCAGTCCGCGATGTTGGTGGTGATGCCGCGCCCCGTCACCGACGACAGCAGCTTCGCGATCCAGCGGCGGACCGAGGTGATCCCCGTGGCTCCGGCCTCCGTTCCAAGACCGGGATCGTAGAAGACGACCTGCTCGCGAGGATCGACGGTGCTGTCGGGACCCGGCCTGGACGCGCGATAAATCTTGAAGATGTTGCTCATCCGCTGCTCCGGACGGACGCCGCCGTCCTGGCCCGTGCCATCGGAGAAGACCACTATGTTCTTCGGCATCTATATGCCCTCCATCCTGTTTTCCGCCTCAAGCCGCCAGATCGGTGGCGTTCGTGCAGTGCTCGCAATCCGTCGGCCAGGGCGCGGTCACCAACCCGCCCTCAAGCGGCACCTGACCTGAACGGCGTAATAGAGTCTCGGCCAGCGTCGCTCCCGCCGCTGCCATGTTGGGGCGAGCGGCCAGCCAGACGTGCTCGACCGATTCCGACGACCTTTCCAGCATTGCGTTCAGGGATGTCGTCGCGACCAGATCGACCGCGAAACCGAGTTCGACCGCGCCGTAGGGCTGGTAGTGATTGCCGCATGCCGGTTCCTCGTGCTCGGTGCGGCCTGATGGCCAATCCAACGCGGGGAGGAGGGGCGCGCCCGTCGGACCGAATCCGCAGCGCAGGCATCCGCCGATCTTGGATATAGTCACCGCGTGTGCCGCAAGCGCCAGATCCTCCAGCCAGCCGTAGACGATCGGAGCCTTGCGTCCGGTCGCCACATGCCATCTGTCCAGTGCGCCTTCCGCTCCCCAGCTTCCGGTTGCCGCGACGACGAGGTCGGCGTCGGTCAGCAGCCGCTCGTGGTGGGAGAGCAGCACGTGCATTCCGAAGTTGTGCCCAGCCACAGCCATGTGCGGAAATTCGCGGCGGAGGCGTATCGCCAAAGCCTCCGCCTTGTTGAGCCCGACGCAGTCGGCACCCAGTTCGTGTCGACCGACGTTGGACCATGACAGCGCCTCGTTGTCGACGAGGTGCAGGCACCCGACTCCGGCACGGGCCAGTCTGGCAGCGACGGATGAGCCGAGCGACCCGCACCCGATCACGACCACCGTGGACGCGATGAGACACTCGGTCCTGAGATCCTTGCCGCGTCCATGGATCCACCTCGCGTCGGCGCGATCGACCTGGAGACGCAACACTGGTGCCGCGGAGAACATGCGCGAGGCGGCCACGTCCGCAGGGAGAGGCGCCGCCCTGAACCCTTTGGTCAACGGATGTTCAATACCGCCGCGTGCGCCGCGACGCCTATGCGCCACGGTCGTCTCCACGGCGATCAATCCTGCGCCGCCGCGGCCTTCCGCCCCGAAGACGACCAGTGCGTTTTCGGCCGTGACACCCGCTAGATCTTCTACGATGGCCGAAGCCTCTGGACCCGCGGTGGAGGCGAGCGTGACGACGTCGGCACCGATGATCGGGTAATCTGCCGGCAGAGGAGGCGTCGGCAGCCAGATCAGTGCGGCGGGTTCATGCCGACAGGACTTGCGGGCATGCGGGGAACCGGAGAGGTTGGCAAGCCAGCGCTCTAGCATCGCCTCATCCTCCGCGACCGTCATCGCGCCTTCCCGATCCCTCCACACCCGCACCATCCGGGACGGCCCTCCGGGCCGTAGCAGGCTGCGGACCTTCGGCACGCCGGCGTCCGCGCCATAGAACCAGTAGGTGAGGAACTCCTCCCTGAAATCACGCTCGACGATGTCGCCGGCGATGAGTTCCTCGATCAGTCGAGCCGAGCGGGCGAGTAGATTGACGGCGACGGCCGCCGGATCACCGGCATCCACTTCGGCGTGGATCGGAAGGAGGCACATGACGCCATCGCCCTCAAGGTGGGGCCATTCCAGATCATCGGGACGGTCGACCAGCGCGGTTCGGGGATATGCGGCGGGGAATGCCGAGCCGACCAGAAGATCCACCCGTCGCGTCTGGCCATCCGAACACTCCACCGGAATGCGCCATCCCTCGACGTAGGCCCGCCGCGGATAAGCCGCCCGCAGCCGGCCGGCGTCGAGACGTTCTGGAACGATCTCCAGATCGCGCGCGAGCCTTTCTTCGACGAGCCGGATGGCGGCATCGAAGCCCATCTGGCCGGTGATGCGGCGCTCAGGCATGTCGCCCACCGCCGGCGCCGAGCACCGCCGCGGCGGTGGGTGCCTCCAGCGCCATGAGGGCGGCGGACCCGATGCCGACGCGACCGGCGGATGCCGCGGCGCGCTCCTCCTTGAAGCGGGCGCTGAAGAAGTCGGTGTTGTAGACTTTGTCCCAGCACGACAGCGCCTTCTCGCGGGTGCAGTCCGCCTCGAAGAGCGGCTCCATCCAACCAAGGGCCTCGTCCAGCTTGGATCGCAGGAAGGATGCCTTGCCGTCGGAATCGCCGCTGGTGATGGTATCTCCGGGCGTCACCGGATGGGACACGACGAGGTTCCAGTCGAGCCTCTGCTTGATGGCGCGCATCGTCTCGTGGACGGCCCCGTCGTCGCGCGCCACGTCGAGGTACCGCTTCTCGACGACCAGCACGGTGATTCCGAAACCGCTTAGGATGCGGCCGGACCAACTCGACCGGCTACGTGCGAACTTCTTCACGTGGCGAACCAGCCGGCGGAGCAGATAGGTCTGTCCGCTGGCGTTCAACTCGCGATCGAACCACGCCGTGACATCGCGGGCGTCGGACCGCCGCCATCCGGACCCCGACGCCAGTTCGTACGCGTAGGATCCGTTCGTATCAACGCGACGATATACGGGGACGTCGACGTGGAAGCCGGCCGCGTAGAACACGCGGACGCAGTTGGGTCGCACCTCGGGTGCGTCGCTGAAGCTGCCGTGGTCCAGCGCGTCGCGCACCATCCATCGCGCGTCGAGGGCCGACATGGCGGCGCCTCGCGAGCCGACCAGATCCTCCTTCCGGAAATACACGCCGTCGTCGATGTCGTAGTCGTTCTGGGGATGCTGGAGCATCGTCTTCATGGCGTAGCTGCCCTGCTTGACGAACTCGATCGGTGCCGGATCGGCGTTGTCGACAAGCCCCTTGCGAAGGCGGCGTCGGTTCGCATCGCGGCGGTCGCGCATGGCGGTCTGCTCCGCCTGCGAAAGGACCACCTGCTTGTCATGGAAGGCGCGCACGTCCTTGGAGCAGTCGAACACCGGTCTATTCCTCAGTTAGCCGTTTGGGCGGGGGAACGATGCGCCTGACCGGCGGCATCGGGGAGATCGTCGAGCAGGGTGCGGATCATCGCGCCCTCATCATTCCGCGGATCGTCGCAGTTGCTGCGCGTCAGGTCCGCGTCCGTGTGCGCCTGCGCCACGAGGCGATCCATCGCCTCGTCACGGGCGTCGTCGAGGCCGAGGAACGGCATCATTCCGGCCGGCACCTCCCTGTTGGGAAAGCGCACGCGGCGGACCTGCCGGCCGCACTGGCTCATCGCGTTGGCGAGCAGCCTGGCCATGTTGTCGTATGCGAACTCTTGCGCCGCGATGCCGAGCGGCGCCACGTCTGCTCCGAACCGCCACTCCATCATGGAGCGGTGCGCGGCATCGCCGGTAACATGCTCTCCTTCGGGGCGGGGGCAGGTGCCGAGCGAGAAGATCTCGATGGGCTGATCGGGCGCCGCGACGGTGAGCGCGTCGGTCATGCCGACCATGATGGGATTGTTGGCCCATAGACCACCGTCCGCGAACACCTGCTTGACGCCGGAGCCGTTTGGCTCGTCGATCTCCGCCAGCGAACGGTAGATGGGCGCCGCGCTGGTCGCCATGCAGACGTCGACAAGCGGATAGTTGTCGTCCCGCACGCCGCTGCGCGGGGTCTTCTTGAAGACCCACGCCTTGTGATTGCTCATCCGCACGGCCGGGACGGACAGCGAAATGCCACGGTCCCGGTAGACGTCGATCATCGTCGTGGTGCCGAGCACCTCGGTCAGCGCCTGCCGCAGCGCCTTGTCGCCTTCGCGTACATAGCGTCGTCCGGCGAACGCACGGTGGAGGACGCTGGCGCGACCGGTGATGCGATGAGGGAAGATAGCCTGCCCATGCTCCCGGTAGAGGCGAACGACACGTGCCATGGGAACGCCGACTGCCGCGGCGCAGCCGACGATGGCCCCCGTGCTGGTGCCGACGATGAGATCGAATCCAAGGCCGAGATCGAGCGGGCCGCGTCCGGTCCGCCGGGCATGCTGATCAAGAATCCGATCTAGGAACGCCGCCGTGTAGATGCCGCGCGTTCCGCCGCCATCTAGGCTCAGGACGCGATAGGGCTTCTTCGGGCCGTCTTGTTGCTCTTCAACCACCGAATCGCTCCCGCCTCTTCCTGGACAGGTTTACGCGAGGTTTAGGATAATGACAACCACGTTGGCACGTCGACTACCACTATGAATGGCAGTCCCGTTGATCCCGGACGCGTCAAGGTGTTTGACTTGCACCTTGGCATGATTCATTACCCGCGCATGCAGAAGATGGTTCATGGCGGCTGACATCTACGCCCGGATAGGCGCGGCGATCCGCGCGCGGCGTGCGGTTGTCGGACTCACGCAGGCCATGCTTGCCGGTGAGACGGGTCTATCGAGAAGCTCCATCACCAACATCGAGAACGGAGGCCAGGCGATACTTCTGCACCAGCTGATCGATGTTGCGAGAGCGCTGAGGACGGATCCGTGTGAACTGCTGATCGCCGGCGTTGGCGACGGAACCCACGAAGTTAAGAACGAGGCGCGTATCGGCGACGGACGGGCGACTGCGCTTCTGTCGCGGTTGACCCCCGTCGGCGGGAGCGGGTCGCGGTGAGCACGGCCCGTCGCGCCCGCTACGGCAGGATCGAACGGATGGTCGATGCACTGCTGGAAGCGGATGGCGTAGCCGAGGTGCCGCCGGTCCCGGTGGAGGCCATGATCCGACGTCGTGGCATCAGCCTGCAGAAGGGCGATCTCGAAGACGTTTCAGGACTTCTTGTCCGCGACGGAAGCAGCAGCATCATTGGGGTCAATGGTGGTCATCCGGTTGTCCGACAGCGCTTCACCATCGCACATGAGTTCGGCCACTTCCTGCTTCATGAGGGGATCGTGGAGCACGTGGATCACGGTTACCGCGTCAACTACCGCAACGACGAGTCGTCACTTGCGCGGGACGTCGAGGAGATCGAGGCCAACTTCTTTGCCGCGTCACTCTTGATGCCGAAGCGAATGCTGGATGTCTGCGATGGCGTTGGCGCGATTGACGATGACCAGCGGGTGAGCAAGCTCGCGAGGCTTTTCAACGTCAGTGCACATGCAATGAGCCTGCGTCTCTCCAACGTCTATCGTCGCTTTGCTCCATATTGAGGCAGCTGAAGGCCTGGATCACCGCCTGATCTTCGGTTGGTTAGCGTATGTGATGGCTGGCTGCGCTATGCTGGCTCGTCCTACTCGGCGGGTTGCCGATCCTTGGACGGACGCAGGGCGGCTACCTAGACAGCGGTCTGGCAGCGGCGGTCACCAATCTGCTCGACGCGCGCGGCAACCGCTTCGCACTGTGCACGCCGTTCGCCACTGGCGCAACCAGACGACGCCGCGTCGCGTCTGGACGCTGCCTATCGGGATCAACACCTGCTTCTGACGGACGGGCGGGTTTGGGGGCTGGATCGTATGCGCGCCGAGGAGCCGACAATGAGACTCTCGCCGATGCCACCGTTGCCGATCTCGGGATCATCGCTGCGACTGGTCCGGCCACCGGATCGAAGATAGCAGGCTATACTTGCAATTTGAGGCGTCGATGAAGCGTTGCTGCTGATCGCACGCGTTCCGGGTTGCATTGAAGATAGCGCGGCGATCATCGTCGACCGCCGTCGCGAATAGTTCGATCGACGTGCCCGCGTCCGAGACGATAACCGGGAACTCCAGCGGTCCGCCATTTCCAGCGCGTGATCGAGACATGTTGTGATATCGGCCGCTTGACTTGAGATTGCGTCGATCCTGGTGCCGGTCGTGGAGTCGAGCGCGTGTGCAGCTCCCGCTGGCGATTAGGGGGGCGAGTGCCGCCTAGACCCGTGCGACGTTCTCGGGCGCGTCGCGCCGCGTCGATTGGATTCGTCGCGGCGCAGTCGGACGTTGCAGCTCGACGGCGATCCTTGGCTTAGCCCTTGGCGCGGAGTTCAATTGGAAATGTGCGATGCGCCGTTCAACATGCGTCCGCGCCGTTTCGACGCGATCCCTCGTCAATCGTGCGTAGGAAGTCGCTTAGCTCGCGCAGTACAGGGCGTTTGATTGCATAGCGGACCTCCCTTCCACTTTTGCTGGCAGCGATGAGACCGGCCTTGCTGAGTATCGCCAGATGCGCGCTCATCAGATTGCGCGGGATTCCCACGGCATCCGCGACGTCGCCGGACGGCATCGCGTCGGGATGACCTGCCAGCAGCAGATAGACCTTCAGACGGGTCGACTGCGCGAGTGCGTTCAGCACCACCAGGGCTTCGGCTTCTGTCATGCGCCGTACATATACGATGTGCGGGTAAGACGCAATAACGATACAAATTAAATTGATACAATTCCTATTGCATTATCGTTAATGGTCGTTAACTTGTCCCCATCGGCCAGCCGCCAGCCGGATACCGAGCACCATCAGGCGGCAGGAGAACGGGAATGCAAATCGAACTCTTGGAACGAGCCACCAAATCCACGAACGCCGCGCCGAAGCCGAAGCCGAAGCCGAAGCCGAAGCCGAAGCCGACGGCGATGGCGATGGCCACGCGATACGAAGACCCGCTCGATCCGGATGTCATCACCGATGTCCCGGTGCTCACGACGCAGCGTGCGCTGCTCCGTGTCGCGCTCGTCGCGGCGGAGACCGCGACGCGCTTCGCACGAGAGGGGCTCGAGAGCGATCCGATGGCCTGGATGGTCGTTCCGCGCCGGCTGTTCGATGGCCGATCGGCGATCGAGGGATGTCTCGGTCGCGACGAATGCCTCCGGGCTATCGTGCTGCACGGGCTGTCCATGGGACTGGATGCCGATCCCGAGGCCATCGACGCGCTCGTCGATGAGGACGACGATGACGAGGGACCGGACGAGGACGTGTTCGCGTCCAGCGATCCAGATGCGTTCCCTGCGCCCCCACCGAAGCTCTGGACCTCGCTGCTGGCCGGACAGTCGTCCAGCGGCATCATCCACGCCTTCGACGCGGTCATCGCTGCCGATCGCGTTGAGGCGGAAGCGCGTCTCCGTGGTCGGCACGGCGCAACGCTCGCGGACGATCTCCAGATCATCGAGGGCTACGACGCCAGTCTGCCGCTCGCGGAAGCGCTGGTGTCGCCCGCGCTCTCGGACATGCTGAGCCTGGTGGCGGCCAACCCCGCTTCGCCGCTGGCCGAAGGGCTTTCGGTCTCGGTGCGGCAGCACTTCGCCGCATGAGCGGCGTGTCCCTCCTGGGATCCACCAGTGCGGAAGCCCTCGCCGATCTCGTGGATCGTCATGCCGACTATCGGGTGCTGCGCCGCATGCGCCCGATGGTCCGGTTCGCGGGATCGGGCGGCCGCCCCGTCGAGACCATGGCGGGGTGCGCGCTGGACGTCGAGACGACGGGACTCGACCACCGTCAGCATGCCGTGATCGAACTCGCCATGCAGCGCTTCCGCGCCGACGCATTGGGACGCATCGTCGACGTGGGACCGGCGTTCCGTTGGCTGGAGGACCCCGGCGTCCCGATCCCGCCCGAGATCGTTGCCCTGACCGGCGTCGACGACGCAGCGGTCGCGGGTCGCAGGATCTGCGATGCCGAGGCGACGTGCCTGATCCTCGATGCGGACTTCGTGGTCGCCCACAACGCGGGGTTCGACCGTCCCTTCGTGGAGGCGCGGCTCCCCGGGGCAGCGGGCCGGCCGTGGGTGTGCAGCATGCGCGACGTCGACTGGCGGGCCAGGGGGTTCGAAGGACGGGTGCTCTCCCATCTCCTGTCGCAGATGGGCATGTTCTACGAGGCGCACCGCGCCGATGCGGACGTGACGGCGCTCCTGCATCTGCTCGACCATTCGCCCGCTGGCGATCGGGAGACGGTTCTTCGAGAGGCCGTTGGAACGGCAGCCCGGCCCGGGTGGATCGTGGAGGCGGTGCGTGCGCCCTTCGACGCGAAGGACCGGCTGAAGACGCGGGGATACCGTTGGGACGCAGCGAAGCGCCACTGGTGGCGTGAAGTGGCTCACGACGACTTCGACGCCGAACTCGAGTGGTGCGTCCTCGAAGTCTACGACGGCAGGGCGAAGCCGAGGTTCCGGCGCATCGACTGGGCCGAGCGGTATTCGGCACGCTGACGAGTATTCACCGATGTGAGGCTGGAGAAGATCATGACGGATGAGACGAGGAAGGACGGGCCTCGGCACCCCCTGTACGCCATCGAACTCCGCCTGCATGGCAACGAAGCGGACGTCGCAATCGTCAGCAGCCCTCGCGACGTCGCGGACGACAGGTTGCCGATCGACGTATGGCGGCATCGCTTCGCGACCGTGGACATGGCCCGTGCCGTACTGCAGATCATGATGAGCCGGCCGGAGCAGTGGGTCGCTTGGGCGCGGATGGCGCAGATCCTCGGGCCGGACTTTCTTGCAGGACTCATCGAGGCCGAAGTCGTCCAGGCGGCCAGGATCGCCGCTGGGCATGATCGCCACCCCCTCAGGCACGTCCGTCTGCAGTCGGGCAGGACGGCGGAGGCAGAGACGATCCGCTTCATGCTGATCGAGAAGGGCGTACCCCGGATCGTTGCGAGCAAGGGCGGGCAGCCCTTCATGATGATGACGTTCGAAGCGGCGATCGAGGCACGCCGGGTATGGGACTGGACCCGCTGGCAGACACGGTCGTTCCAGCATTGGTACGACGTCGTTCGATCGGAAGGTGCCATCGCCCTCACCGGGCTGATCCTCGGATCGATGTTCGCCGAAGAGGAGCGTACGAAGGCGGCCTGCATGCCGTCCGATGAAACGCGCCCATTGCGCTACTGGCGTCCGCTGAGGTCAGGCAAGCCTGATCGGGATAGTGGTGTCGATCCCGGTGCCAATGACGGTTCGGGTCCAGACGAAAGCGGGTAGCGCTAATACGGAGCGTGAGGACTCAGCGATCCCACCCATCCGTTGAGAGCTCAAGGCAGGACGAAACTACGGATAATCGGCGCACGATCGTCGCATCCAAAAGTCGGAATCTCAAGCCTGTCAGCCATCATGATGCGTCCCGTCCATGATGGACGACTGAGCTTGCCGCGCGCGGTGGCGTATCAGCTGTACTGGTTTCCCGTCCTTTAAGAACTAGGCGCGCCGTCTTCGAGCCTTCGCATTCCGGTTATGCCGCGGACGATCGCAAGACGGGTCGCAATGCGTCGAAGCAATTTACACGGTGGGTGACGACCGACCGCTCTGCTACCGTCTGCCGGTGGACTGGGAACACCTTCCGGTCAGTTCCACATTTCCGCTATTTCATGTCCTTTAGCTTTCGCGCGTATCGACCTTGCAGATCGCTCACGCTCAGTCCGTGCGCATCAACAAGTTTCTGGATGTGCTTGGGTGACAGGTCCTTCAGGTCTTGGCCTTCGAACGCCTTGAAGAACTCTCGACATCCACGCTCCAGCTTGCGCAGGTCGGCTTCGCGCACACCCAGCACGTCGTGCGTGAATGCGGCCGCGCTCTCGATCTTGCCGGCGGGATGGACGATCAGGCGGGTCGCCTTCATCCCCGTGTAGTGCTTGTCGAACCACGCCGCGGAGCGATTCATCTGTTCGGCCTCGCGCTTGTTGATCTCCGATCGGTTTACATCGACCTCGCTCTTGCACTCGATCACGAGATACTGGTCGCCGCCGAGCGCCCACAGATTGTCGGGGCCCTCTTTCCACTCCTTGTCGGGACGCTCGCCAGCGAATCCGAGCGCGCGGCTCAGTTCGTCGAGCGCCTGTTCGAACGGGTCAGCCTTCACCCCGAAGCGAAGTCGCCCGAGGATGTCCGATACGGTGGCGTCCATCTCACCATAGTCGGCGAACTGCTGGACCCATTCGGCGATGCGCTCGGTACGGCCTTGGCTGATGACGGTGAGCTTGGTGACGGTCACTCCCGTCGGCGGCTTGAGCAGCAGCCGGTTGCGCTTGTGTGCGGCGACCTGCAGTTTCTGCGACTCCACTCGGTCCGTCACATAGTTGTACCGCGCTCGCTCCTGCAGGTACCAACCGCGGTCGTCTTCATCGACTTCACCAGCGTCCATCAGGCGCTGAAGCGCGTCGGACGCGCCCGCATAGTCGCCCGCCATGTGCGCCTCCTCGGCCTCACGTTCCGCGGCGAACGCGCGTAGGACGCGTTCGTTGGGGCCGGCGGGGACGATGCCTTCCATCTGTTCGGCGTAGAAGGCCTTCCAGTCAGGATCGCGGCCGAGACACTGAGAGAGAAGTGACTTGAACGCGACCTGCGGCTCCTCTCCGTCGACTACCTCCTGTCGAGCCATCTCGGCGACGTCGAGACCGATCTGGATCTGCTTGGCGACCTGTGGCGAAAGGAATCGCCGCGAGCTGCGCTCGCGCAGCAACCTGACGAGTTCGGAACCGATGACGACGATCACCGAATAGTCTTTTTCGCCCCTGACGCTGCGGCCCATCCCCTGCTCGACTGTACGCACGGTACGCATAAGGGTCGCCTCGCTACGGGGGCGGACGTTCTCGGCGTGGAGATCGACGAGGCTCTCGGAGAACGGCCGCGAGTCGAAAACCAAGGTGCGACAGACATCGTCTGGTAGGTCGACGCCATCGTAGCGGTTCATGAGGATGACGGTGTTCTCGTAGTCGCCGCGGCGAAGGTCCCCAACCGCTTCGTCGATATTGTCCTTGTCGGTGGCGAGCGCCCCCTGCGCCGCCCACTCCTCGGCACGCGCCAGGCTTGGCACCAGCGCTACGACGCCACGCTTGCGCTTCTCGTTGGGCGCGGCGAACGCCTTGATCATGGCGTCGCGGTGCAGATCCTCATGGATTAGCGACGGCAGCACGACCATCTTCTCACCCGACCATGTCTCACCATCGTAGGTCAGCGGGTGCGTGATGGTCTTGGGTTCGAGGCCGAGCCCCTTCACAAGGAACGCGTCATCGGTGACGGTCGCGGACATGAAGATGCGGTGTCGCGCACGTGCGTAGGAACCGAACGCATCGAGGGGCGCGAGAAACGGTTCGATTTCGATCGCCGCGCCGGAGACCACGCACTGGCAGTGCCGGAGCATGTCCTTCAGGAGCGGCCAAGCGAACTTGACCGACTTCCGGTCGGACTGCGCCGAGAGGATCGCCGCGACCTCGGCTTCGCGGCGGATCCACGCCCAGTAAGGCACCGGCAGGATCGCCTCGCGCTTGCCATTCTCGATGTCTGCGAAGGTGCCGACCCCCTGCTGCTCAAGGTCGGTCGCGAACATCGTCTTGAGCGTGGCGTACGCCGGCTCGTTCGACGGGATGCGGATCCGGGTTGCGTCGCGGATGCGGTCGGCGCAGGCGTGGGCGTCGTCCATCAGCACCGTGTCGACATCCATGGACTGGCGGTTGAGGCCGAACTTGGTCATCCCGTTGAATAGCTTCTGCACCGAAGTGACGAGAATGCGCGATCCGTTCTCGAAGGCCTCGGGGATGCCGTCATCAGCGGTACAGGTGCGAATTCCGAATTGCTTCGCCTGATCGCAGGTCTGCGCGATCAGGAAGTGATCGGGGCACAGGTAAAGCGCCGGCCCCTGATCCGCGTTGAGCTTCGACTGAAGCATCAGGAGGCCGATAAGCGTCTTGCCCTGTCCAGTATGCAACTTCACGATCGCATCGCGTTGTTTGCCACCGAGCGTGGCCCACTCCTTCAACACAGCTAATTGAGCGGGTCGCAGCGGACCCTTGTCATGCGAGCGGTCGAGCGAGTCGTATAGTGCGAGCGGATCGATCGGACGTACGACTGCCTTTTTCGCGAGCTTGGTCTTGAAGTCTACCATGAGTCCTGTCGTGCCCAGTCCCAACCCTGTGCCGCCATGCGGCGGCCTAGATCAGGCTTCGAGCTCCTCTCCTGTAAGCATTTCAATGCGCTATTCGAGCAACGCGGTGATCCAATTGGGGATGTCTCGCCAACAAATCGAGTGCGGGGCGGTGCGCTCCACAATCCTTGGGGTACGCAGTCGAGAAGCTAAAGTCGAGCGGTCGGAGTTGGTATACGCCTCGAAGCGGTAGCCATTCAGTATCGCATGAATGCGTGGCAGCGGGACAGTGCCGGCGCTCATTCCAGTGTCAGAGAAAGCCTCGTGGATCCTGATGGCCTTCAAATTGATACTCGAAAGCACGAATCGCGCGGCGATGGCGAATGGGTCGATCTTGGCGGATCAAGCGATCCGCCTGGATCCTTACGAAGTCTGAGGCCGTCCTGATCCGAACCGCCCTAAAGCGCTAGATCGGTGCTGACCACGTAGATCGCGTTCACGGCAAACCCGCCGTCGCTATCACCGACGGTGTTTCAACCTTCTAACTGTGCGAAACACCACTTCTAACCTGCCGATCGCTCCATCTTAATGGGTGCGATCAACAAAAATGGTGCCCGGAGACGGGGTCGAACCGCCGACACTGCGATTTTCAGTCGCATGCTCTACCAACTGAGCTATCCGGGCATCGTCCGATCGGGATCGGATGAAGGGCCGATCGTGCGATCGGAA
>Ga0308164_10001582_pt1 | contig 26015 bp, 28 predicted proteins | sample PhyTR2_FD_201031 | JGI IMG/M metagenome (GOLD analysis project Ga0308164, IMG submission 201031) | Phyllosphere microbial communities from UC Gill Tract Community Farm, Albany, California, United States - DLSLT.R2 | ecosystem: Host-associated > Plants > Phyllosphere > Unclassified | place: USA... | reverse complement strand
TATAGCCGGTCATCATTGCTTTCCCGGCATTCAGTACGATGACTTCGGGATGATATTTCTCAATGGTCTGATCAACCTCTTTTCGCCAGATTGTGTCGCCGGCGAGGTAGAGGGTCTTGTAGCCCGGCGCCTGAAAAACTACGCCCATTGCTTCGCCCAGAGGCTTCGCGAGAGCTGGAACGGCATACATCTCGTCGGTACCGTGCTGCCCACCGGTCTTGGTGATTTTGACGCCGCCGAATTCAGCTTCGTCAGTCAGCACGCGCACATTCTTGAAACCTTGGGAGCGAATCAATTTCGCATCGTCTTCATGCTGTGCAAACAGAGGGATGTCTTTGGGTAACGCTTTTTGAGCGGCATCATCCCAGTGATCGAGATGCGTATGCGTGACGATGACAGCGTCTACGCCAGAAATCACTTCTTCGGGCGACTCTGTCAGATCGACGAGGGGATTACGCAGGTTGCTGCGGTAAGTATTGTCAAATCCTGGGTAAGTACCTTTCTTGGACAGCATCGGATCGATCAGAAAAGTTGTGTCGCCATAAGAGATTTTCACCGTTGCATTACGGATTTGATGCAAACCGACTTTACGAGCTGCATCGGGAGTTTTGTGAGCGTCGGAACCTGCGAATGCCAACGGAGTGGCCGCAGCGCAAGCAATGCTCAGGGCGATGGGAAGTGTTTTGAGATTCATGGGCTTAGTCCTTTGAATAGGTTATGACCCCATTCTCATGCAACGGTATACCGGGTACCAGTGGCCTGAATGACATATTTCGATATAATCGGGCCATGTAATCAGCCCTGTTCACGAATGTGAGGCTTACCGATGAAATCCATCAGGGTTGCTGTTCTGGCTTTCGAAGGCGTGAGCCTGTTCCATCTCTCCGTGCCCGGAATGGTGCTGGGGACGGCTCAATCCGCTCCTGGTGAACCTCAATACGAGGTCAGCTACTTCACAGAGTCGCCAGGTATGGTCAGCAGCGACCAAGGCATCGGCCTAAAGGTCAGTCACGGTCTGGAGCTGATGGAGGTATCCGACGTGATTGTCATTCCGGCGTGGGGCGATCAATCGGTCGCTGCGTCTGCAGAACTTGTGAAAGCCTTGCAGCTCGCGAACACTCAGGAAAAACTCATCGTGGGCTTATGCCTGGGCGCGTTTGTGCTCGGGGCTGCCGGACTGCTTGATGGTAAAGAAGCCACCACTCACTGGGCAGCCCGCGACGAGTTCGCACGCCGTTTTCCTGAAGTTCGTTTCAGGCCCGAAGTGCTCTATGTCAGTGATGGCAACATCATGACCTCGGCGGGTACTGTGGCGGCAATCGATTGCTGCCTTCATCTGGTACGCCAGCGACTTGGCGCTGATATCGCGAATCGCACCGCGAAGATGCTGGTGACCCCGCCGCACAGGCAGGGAGGCCAAGCGCAATACGTGGAGCACCCGGTGCCGCAGCTATCCAGCGAGACGCACTTATCTGATGTACTAGGGTGGGCCCGGAAGAATCTGGCCAAAGATCTGACGCTCGACGTGCTGGCGGACAAGGCGAAAATGAGCAGGCGTACATTTACCCGGCGATTCAGAGACACCACTGGCAGTACCGTCTCGAAATGGTTGAACGCAGAGCGCGTCGTCAGAGCACAAGAGCTGTTGGAAACCACCGATTTGCCGATCGAATGTATTGCCGGCGAGGCAGGTTTCGGAACGCCTTTGTCGCTGAGGCAACAATTCGCTGTTCATCTCGGGACGTCGCCGTCTGAATACCGACGGGCGTTTTCTCACAAAATGAACCCAGGCCGCAAGACGAGCGGCAGTACGCTCATCGCCAAAGAGTCGGCTCACTCTCCTGCATGAAATAGAGATCTCGAGTGGTCAGGCAGTATCATCTCTGACCACTGCGAGCAGCGCCTGCAGCGGATGCAAGATGGTTACTGCGTCCTGTCGCTTAACTTGGCTTCGGCAAGAATATCCGTCAGCCAATTACCGGCCTCAAGCGTTAAGCTTTTTCACAAGCGGTCTTCATGACTGTTTGTAAATTACGCCAGAAGTGCCAGCGTTCTTTGCCTCATGCCCATAGGTGCCGGACATGCCACAGCATCCGCTGGCTTACACGCTTAGTTTTAACTCCATTCGCTCATAGACTTGCTGCCATAGGCCAACGATACTGGGCTCATGTGTTTTTTCTGTGCAGTGGGGAAGGAATTGATAGGGATCGGCATCTTTCACAATTTGCGACTGTGGAAGCGTATTGGCGAGCCATTCCTGCGGCAGTAGTACGGTTGGAACCTCGTGGCTGCCAATCGTCTTCGCATACTCCTGGCGATACACCAACGTCATCGCGGGATCGAGGCCCACCAGCGGTATTGCGTACTCCTGAAGCTGGTGCAACGCTTCACCGTTGAAACGTGCGGCCTTTTCAAAGGCTTTGATGAAGCCCTGTACCTGAAGCGGTTTGCCATTGGGTGCAGAGGGTGCGATATAAACCTGATAGCCAGGCCTTGAGATCAGTTCGATCCAATCAATGAACGTGACTTATCGACACTTATCAGCCTGATGCGTAAAAAAAGATAGGGTTGAGAAACGTTTTCTACTTAGATCTCAAGCAGGGTTACAAGCTCAAAGTCATTCGTAGGTGCAAACGCTCTGAGCACTCATTCTTGTGCTTCCTCGCCAGACCTAAAGCGTTCGCGATACTCGCCAGGTGTCACAGCATAGGTTTTCATAAAACTACGTATCAAGGTCGCTTCATTAGATAGGCCGCATTTTCGGGCAATTGTTTTGAGTGGCGTACGTGACGTTAGCAGCATATGACAAACGGCTTCCAAGCGGATTTTTTCGACCATTTTGCTAGGTGTAAACCCACTGTCCTCACGATATTTTCGAGCAAATGTTCGCTCACTCATATTCATGAAGTTTGCTAGTGAAGATACCGATAGATCGCCACTAATATTAGTGTTGATCCATGCGTGAAGGTCGGAGAAATTGCTGCTCTTTGACTGTAGGGTTAGTGTTGAACTGAACTGATTCTGATCGCCGGAACGCTTCAGAAAGACAACCAGATGTCGTGCAACCTCTAGTGCAGTAGCATACCCCAGGTCTGCCTCGATAATTGCAAGAGCTAAATCGATTCCTGAGGTGACGCCAGCAGATGTCCATATATCTCCATCGTTAATAAATATAGGCCCGCGCTTCACCTTGATAGATGGGAATTCAATTTCCAGCCTATCGTAGGCCGACCAGTGTGTTGTGACATTTCGTCCGTCTAATCTTCCGGCAGTCGCCAGTGCAAAGACCCCTGTGCAAACTGAAACTAAGCGAGATGCTTTTTCACAATGCCCTACAAAACTTCTAAAGAAATCTGGATGTTCACAAAAGTTGTGAATTCCAGGCCCGCCCGGCACGATCAGCGTGTGCGGTGCTGGTGTATCTATGCCCAAGACTTCGGCGCTGAACGAGAAACTAGGAAATATCTCCGTAGTTGGATCTAACGACAGAATGGATAATGAATATGGTGCATGATCAGCTTGCGCAAAATGGTTGGCAGCAATGAAAACGTCTAAAGGGCCGGCTAAGTCAAGCAGGCTGACTTCAGGATAGGTAACGAACTGAATACATTTGGCAGGCATCTGCGATCGACCCTCGTCTAGAGACTACTATGCGGATTTGTGAATCTTGGCAGGAATCGGCAACGTTTTGGCATTTTTTTTACCAATTTTCGTTTATTTTAGCCTCTTGAGAGTTATGCAGGTTGGATCGATGGTAACTGAGGTTTTAGTAATATTTCGGTTTGTCTATATTTAATTTAGCAGTTTACCTAAATTTATAAATTCTTTTCAGTTGGGAGGTTTAATTTATGCCGAGTCTTATGAGAACAGCTATGGGATTCGAGATTAAGATGGATGATGATTTTCAGAACAGGATATCTCACGTTCTTGAATTGTTAGAAAGCGATTCTGTGGGTAATGCAACATGCGAGTTAAAAAAAGGTTCCGAATCAGATGGCTGGGTAGTAGAGTGTTTATGGCATGATCAAAATGCTATGCATGCTCATTTCGTGTCGAGTCACCTGCAAGATTTGATAGCCCTCCTTGCTTTGCGATCCCGTATAATTAAATTCGAGTGTGGAATTTTATTGATCTAATTTCCAATGGTGCTGGGGTTTTATCAGGTTATTTCCTCTTTCGATGAACAGGTATGGAAAGCAGGGCACGTTAAAACATTGGCGGCTGAGGCCCAGTAGGCCTCAGCCGACTACCTATTAGAACTCCACAGTCACTCCAGTATAAAGTGCACGACCATCACCTGGCGAATGCAGGGATGCCTGCGCGCCATCCGGGTCGTACCAGACATATTCATAGTATCGATTCGTGAGATTCTTCAGCTGCAAGTCAACACTCACTGATTGAGTCACCTTGTAGGTTGCGCCAAGGTTCATTAGCACGTAACCGCCGTAAGTCCCCTTCGTATTTTCCCGCTCCAGATAATAATTAGTCTGACCGTTCATCCACGCGGTCAGCTGTAATGCAGGTGTCGCGTCATAGCTGATGCCAGCGTTGTACAAGTGATGCGGGATGTGGTCGATTTCCTGACCTTTGCTGTTAGGCAACGTGGCACTTGGCTGGAGTATTTTCGAATACTGCCAGGAGTAACCCATCCAGATATTGGTGCGTTCATTCGGATACAGGTTCATCTGTAAGTCGTAACCCCAGCGACGTGTTTCACCGACATTATCGGATTCGCCGCTCGGGTCGTTCAGCCGGCGACTGACTTCCCCAGAGGCCTTTTGCTGCCAATAGGCGACGCGTCCATCCACCCAGTCAACCGGCGTGAATTTGATGCCTGTTTCCCATCCCTCGTTGATCGAAGGTGCTAGGTCAGTATCTCTGGGCGGAATCTTGTAAGCCGCCGCCCCGCTGCCCACCTGGAAGGTACGCCCCCAGTTCGCGTAGAAGCTGGCAACTTCCCACGGAGAATAGACAACGCTAATCTTCGGCTGCTTGATCAGTCCGTAGTCGTTGATGTCGAAATTTGTGCCGGTCGTTTCATTAGTAAAATCGCCCTGGATCTTGTCGACCCGGTAGGCGGGTACGATCTTCAGAGATTCGAAAGGTTTTATCTCTGCTTGGGCATAAGCGCCGTAGGTGTCGAAGTCGAACTGCTGGTCGCGGGTTGTAGCTAGACGCTTACGGTCTCTGGTGCGATATCGCTCACTTTTGTTTTGCTGCTGCTGTACGTCCGCGCCACCTTCCAACGCGAAGTCGTATAGCCATTTGACTTCCGGTCGCCAGGTCAGGGAGGTGAGGGCGCCATATTGCGTCTCATAAGCGTCGCGTTCCTGTTGTGCGCTGGTGCTCCAGTATTGTGTCCAGCGCCTGTCATCGAAGGTGTTGACGTAGGTCTTCGCTGACCAAGCAAGCGTATCAGCCAAGTCTGTATCGAAATGCAGACTGACCTGATTCATACGACGAGTACCCTTGTCCGTCGCGTTGAAGCTGTTGGTCATTTCCGGGTGATGACGTGCATCATCTTCACTCAGATAGCCTGGCTCCTGAGCCTCGGTTTCGTAGTGACGAGCGATCAGTCCAATACGGTAACTGTCATCGTCCGGCGTATAGAACCATTTGCCCGACATCGAAAACTTATCTGCTTCAGCGTGATCTCTGTAGCCATCAGATTTTTGATAGGCGAAGAAATAGTTTTGCGTCCAGTTGCTGCCCTCAATGCCATTGGCAAGTTGGGCCTCGTGGGTATTGAAGCTGCCATAGCGCAGCCGCGCCTTGTTGTAGTCGCCCCCCGTGCGAGTCAGCATGTTCACGTTGCCGGCAATATTGTTCAGGCCATAGCGCGCATCGCTGGTGCCGCGCACCACCTCAATGCTGTCCAACTCCATGGGGAAAATCATGTCCATGTACGGCATATTGCCGTCATTGCTGTTGCTTGGGATGCCATCAATCAGCAATTTTACTGCGTTCACTTCACCTTCGCCGTTGAAGCCTCGGAAGGAGATTTTGCCTGACGTGGTGCCTTGGTTGAACTCAGTCAGCATTACCCCCGGAGCGCGGCGGAACAGCTCCCAACTGTAATTGACTGGCATCTTTTCGAGGATTTCCGCGCCCAAAATATCCACCGAGCTGAGTACGCTGCGGGTAGCCAAAGGGCCACTGGCGGAGCCTTGAACGCTTACGGCGCCCAAGGTGAGCGTCGAGCTTCCGGGCTCGCCGGCTTCAGCCTGTGCCAAGGACAGCGGGCTGGATACCAGTACGCCTATCGACAATACAGGCCACATAGAACGGGACACAGATAAACGCTTTGCAGAGCGCAAAGAAAATGGAGCAGGCATGGCACGCACTTCCTGATCATCAAGAAACTTCAAGGGCGTTCAGCAACCGTTGCAGATCGCTGAAAGAATTTAAAGCGAGCAACACCGCACGCAGTGGGCGGTGTCGTGATCAGGCAAAAGGGGAGGCGCGTGGACTCAGGCTGGGCCAGCGGATTCTTGGGTGCAGCGTTGGCAGTTCAGGATCTTCAAGGACAACGCCGGGTGTGTACTGCGGCAAGAAATGGCGGTAGTAATCCGAGGGCAGGGCTGCCAGCCCGGCATGGCCGCAACAGCAGTCCGCATGGTGCATGGCGTGTTCGGGTTCGGATTGAGGTATCTGAAGCGCCTCGATCGCCTGGCGAAACTCAGCTGAGACGACGCTCGAGTTTCCCCCGGAACAAAATCCGCCCCACAGCATGAGATTTACATCGGGCGCTTGCATCGCACGGCTGAGCGGCATGGCCAGAATGTTCAGCAAGATCGCCAGGCAGGCAATCCAGGGTCGGATACGTCTCAACGAACTCATGAATGAAATCGCTGCAAAGGGGAGGCTATTTAGCGCTCTTTAACACGCGATGTACATTTTACAAGGGTGCGCCATTTCGCCGCAGGTACATTGAGCAGGAGCAGAAGGGGTTTCATCCAAACACCACGCATGTCCAGACTGGTAAGCTCGCCCATCAATTCGATGGATGAATGGCTATGTCGCTACGCGCACTTCGAACACTGCTCGCTATTTCCCAGCACGGCTCTTTCGTCAGAGCAGCGGATGCCGTGCACCTCACCCAGTCAGCAGTCAGCCTTCATGTTCGGGCGTTGGAGGAGGATTTCAACGCACTTCTGTTTGATCGTTCAAGGCGGCTGGCGGTGCTAACGGATGCAGGTCATATCGCAGTAGAGCGCGCACGAGAAATCCTATCCCTATACGACGGCATCTCATCCGAGATTGGTGGCGACAGTGAGCTGCGCGGCAGGCTTAGAATCGGCGCCATTCAGACAGCGCTGGCCGGCGTCCTGCCCCATGCGCTATCAGCACTGCGTACCGATCATCCCCACCTGCGAATCACGGTTGCTTCGGGCATGTCCGCAGAGCTGGCTACGCGCGTTGAAGCGGGCGAGCTTGACGTTGCGATCACAACGGAGCCGGTCAAACCGCACCCATATGGTCTGACGAGCACGGCGCTTTACGAGGAGGGATTCTGGATTATCGCGCCGGTGTCACTTGCTCTTCAAGACCTGCAGTTGCTGCTCAAAAGCCAGCCGTTCATTAGGTTCGACCGCCGCGCCTGGGCAGGTCGAACCATTGAGCGCGAGCTACGCGCTATGAAGCTGCGCGTGCAGACTAGCATGGAGCTGGATAGTCAAGATGCAATAATAAAGATGGTTTCGAATGGACTTGGCATCTCCATTATTCCGCTTGCTCAGCATCAAGTCGAAAGCCTAACGACACTGACCATCGCGCCGTTCGGCACGCCGCAAAAAACCAGGCGCGTCGTGTTGCTGGAGCGTGAAGACCGTCCACTTGGACGGTTGGCTTCAGCACTGGCGAACGCCGTGAAGGCGCATCTGCCAAAAACTGACCTATGAGAAAAACTTGTTGATTTCTGAATTTTAAGTCGTTTTTATTTTAGAGTCGAACTTCTTATCGTGGTGCCTATCTTGATGATTCGCTGAGGGGCACCATGATCATTTCATCTACCGACACCACTTCGTTGCGGTCTCCTATCTTAATCATGGCTGAGCGCGCCGCGCTGATACGCGCTCAGGGCAGGGATGTCATCGACCTGACATTGGGAGAGCCGGATTTCAACGCGCCGCCCCACGTGCTTGAGGCTGCGCACGCCGCGCTTGAAGGTCGCCTTACTTACTCACCTTCGAACGGTATCGAACCGCTTCGTTACGCGATCCGTATGCGCATGAAAGCCATTCGAAACCTGGATTACTCAGACGATCAGGTGGCAGTCGGCTGTGGCGCGAAGCAGATCATTTACAACGCTTTCCAAGCGACATTAAAACAGGGGGATGAGGTCATCGTTCCTGCGCCCTATTGGGCAAGCTATCCCACCATGATCAAAATGTGTGGCGCGCGACCTTTGATGGTGCCTACTACCCTAGAAGCCGGTTATTGCCTCACCGCAGAGGCTTTGGATGCAGCGCTTCGTGTGGCAAGGTCGCCCAAATGGGTCATCTTGAACGCGCCCGGTAATCCTTCAGGATCGCTCTACTCAAGCCAGCAACTGTCAGACATCGCTGAAGTCCTGCGCCGATACCCAGGAGTGATGGTGCTTTCAGATGACATCTATTCAGAAATTCGTTACACGGATGATGTATATCAGACCTTGGCGGCGGTGGCACCTGATTTGACTCACCGTATTTTGATCGTAGATGGCGTGTCCAAAGTCTACGCAATGACCGGCTGGCGGGTAGGATGGGGATGTGGGCCAACGCCATTGATCACGGCCATCAATTCGGTTCAGTCACAGAACTGTACTCAGACCAGCACTCTGAGCCAAGTGGCGGCGGTGGCTGCGTTGACTGGGCCTCAGACACTGGTGAAAGAGCGAAATGCTATTTATCGCCAGCGGCGTGATGCCGCTCTGAATGTCTTCGAGGCCTGCGAAGCGATTGATGTCGCGTGTCCGGAGGGTGCGTTTTACCTGCTACCTCGGATCAGAACGATCAAAGATGATCAGGCTTTCGCACTAACCCTACTCGAAGTAGGCGTAGCTACCGTTCCAGGTAGCGCATTCGGTATGCCGGGGCATCTCAGGCTTTCATTCGCCCTTGATGAGTCAGTTCTGATTGAGGGCTGTGAGCGGCTGGTTCAGAAAATCAAGGCAAGCGCATGACGCTCTCTTTGCTGACAGCTTTGTTGCCTATCGCATTATTGATCGTGTTAGGCGCATGGCTCAAACGTAGTCAATTCTTGGCAGATAACTTTTGGGCGCAGGCAGAGCGCTTGGCATATTACGTACTGCTTCCCTCTCTTTTTTTTCACGGGCTGGCCACAGCTAAGCTTGATGGGGTGCCCTTTCAAGGCATGGTCTCTGTGCTCATCGTATCGACTGTTGTGGTATCGCTGATGTTAGTAAGCGCGCGAGCGCTCATCACCACAAACGATGCGGCATTCACCTCCATATTCCAGGGTGGTATACGTTTCAACAATTACGTGGGCGTGTCGATAGCGGCGGGATTATTCGGTGTTCAGGGCATTGCCCTGGCAGCCGTTGCGAACGCGGCGATAGTGCCCACAGTGAATATCCTGTGCGTGTTGGTCTTTGCGAAGTACGGGGCGGGTGGCAGGATGCCATTGAGCAAAGTCCTTAAGCAATTGGCTCTGAATCCGCTGTTGCTGTCGTGCTTGGCTGGTGGGTTGATCCAAGTGACAGGTTTGGGACTGCCCATCGGTGTTGAGCCAGTGCTCAAAGCGTTGGGCCAAGCGTCACTCCCTCTAGGTTTACTCTGCGTGGGCGCCGCGCTGGAGTTCGGGAGCATGAGGCAGTGGCTGCGCCCAGTTGGCTATTCGTCACTGGTGAAGTTTTTAGTCATGCCACTGGTCACGCTTGGAGCTTGCCATTTGTTCGGGCTGGAAGGAAAAGCTGCCATCGCAGCACTGCTGTTTCAGGCGCTCCCCACTGCTTCATCGTCCTACATCATGGCGCGGCAGCTAGGTGGAGATGCACCGCTTATGGCCGGAATCATTGCTTGTCAGACCCTGCTGGCGGGAGTGGCCCTTCCCATCGTTATCCTTGCGGTGACCCAGTGGGTTTGAGCCTCATATCCACGTGGTACCGTCCAAAGCACATTCATTCCCATTTGAGTTTCATTGCGAAATCTTTTACAAACGGAGGGCGCAGGTTGCTAGGCCGAATGTGGGAGTATGGACGCCCGAAGGGCCAAGCCAATGGCTTTCCCCTTGGCTTGGTTTACGACAGCCGTCCCCGCGAGGGGTCTGCACAAACACTCAAGTCGTCATCTTTAAGGACGGCATGGCCACAAGACTTGCCTACCTGCAATTACCTGCCTTTCTAAATCCGGCAGCTTCCGCTTCTGACTCTGACCCGAAAGTGATCTGATTCTTCGTTGCTACTTTGTCATAGCTCGGGCACCCACTCGGTAGGTGATACACATGGCTATTCCTGTTGCCAATAATCACTCCTGTCGAAGCGGTACTGATGACCTCAGGGGCGGACGCTGACTTCGCTACCCTCTGCGGTATCGGATTCACGATCCCATCACCAGCCGGTTTGTACCCCGGCGTCCAGGAGCGCTGCCCGGTCACGAATGGATTTTCATGCCCCATGATGGCTGCAATCCGTTTGTTTCGCTCGGCCTCCCAGGGTGTCACTGGAAACTGTTTGTCCCATGCCATAAGCAGCTGTTGTTGCTGACGCGACATACTGAGCTGGTACCGGTCGAACATGTAGAAGGTCGTTCGAGCGACAAGACCTTTCACTTCATCACGGGGCTCTGCAGCACGCTGATCGAAGTCAACCTTGGTCTTGCACTGACCGTATTGAGGTGCCACACCCGAAGCCATTCCGTAGTTAAAATTGCTCCGGTCTCCGTTGACCTCCCCAACTGACGGATACAGGTTGAACAGATCAGCTTCCATCGCCCGGAAGACGGGATCGTCATCCACACAATGCTCCCTTCCACCGCTCTGCCAGCATTGCCGTTGATGACCAAACGTCCAGGCCGGAACAATGTGCTCCCACTCAGTGCGCTCTGCGCGAGCCTCCTGTTTTCTCGTCTTGAGTCCACAGGATTCCGCGTCAATGCGACCTCCCGACTTACCGACCCACGTCCACTTGCAGCCACAGTAAAGCTCGCCCATAGCGCTGTCGGCCTGGTCGAGGTAGACCTTTTGTTTCGCAACGATCTTGGCTTCGGTGAAGGTGGCGGGAGGGGTAGCAAAGGCTTGAATGTTGAACGAAAGGAGGATGGCTAGAACGGTAAATAGGTTTTTCATGGGAACGGCAATGATTGGATGAGCGCACATTGTACTGACGTCCGTCAGGGATGCCGAACGCTTGTTGCTATGGTCATGTACAAGCTCGGTTGTGGCTACGCAGCTGACTAGGACGGGATATTTTAGGAGGCATGGTACGGTAGCTACTCAACCGCAGGGCTGCACCGTTGGCATCAGTTGTGTATCGCCCAATGGCGCGTCCAACATATTCGCCGATTGTACCAATCTGATTGGCAAGAGCTCCTCACACGGTCGTGATTTGGCTGACCATGAGGCGATAGCGCTGGCATTGCTCAAGGAGGTGAACGTCGTCGCCGGTGTTCAAGGCAGAGACGTTTGGTCTAGGTGAGCTAACCTTGTAAGGTTAGACCGCTCCGCAGAACCTAGTAGCCTGTCACCTGACCGCAACGATCGCCTCGACCTCCTTCAATCTTCGTACTACAGCAAAAAAATTTGACAACGGGTTAAGAAAATAAGACCATTTATGCGAACGATAAGCGTTCTCAAAAAAAGGAATTTTTAATATGAAGCAACTTCTTGGTGTAGCAGCAGCCGTCCTTTTGGCATCTCCCGTCGTACAAGCCTCCGTCTCACACGCTGAGCCAGCTTCTAGGCTGACTACTACAGATGTCAAAACAACTCCCCATCAACTTACCGTGGCTGCCTTCAATTACAGTCAGTGTAACGGCAATCTCGCCAAACTTTTGCCACGCTGCAATAACTAACTATCAAGTAAACTAGGAGGGTAACCTCCTAGCTTTAATTAGGGAAAAATTGACATGGAAGACTTGGTTTACTACAGGGAAGGTTTGCCTGCTGGTATCATAGCCCCTTCAACTATTTTCGCTCGTGATGCTGGCGATACACTCATCAACGGCCCTGCTGGGATTACCTGCGCTACGGTCTCAACCGATGAGGATTTCCACAATGTATTGGCCAAAGCGGGAGCTCTCATTCCAGGTTCAGCGGAAGAAGTCGAGACAGTCGTGCAGATGCTCAAGGAACCTACAACGAGCCGGACTGTAAGTTATATGCTCTGTTCGGCTAAAAGCTGCGACGCCATTATCAAAGATTTGAAGCAGTTGCAGGAGTTGACGGTAATGATCGTGGGTTGTGGTGGTATTGGTAGCTCGATATGCATGCTACTGGCTGGCGCAGGAGTGAGAAATTTTTACTTAGTCGATTCAGACATTATTGAAAAAAGCAATTTGAATAGGCAATTCTTTTGGGTGCTGAAAGATGTTGGAGAGAAGAAAATCCATACTCTCAAAAAGGCACTCGAGGCTCGCTTTGAAAATTTGAATGTCAGATGTTTCGACCAAACTATGGGGATAGCAAGTTTGTGCGAAATTGCTGCTGACGGCGTAAACGCTGTTGCCTTGACTGCAGACAACCCTTCTAGTTTGGCGAGAGATGCGTGGGAAATCGCTGAACACTGCGAAGTCCCAGTAGTTTCAGGCGGATATATGCATCATCTTTGCTCATTATTTCGGTTTATACCGGGCGATTGCGAAGCTGTAAGGGCAGCGTCAGAGTTGATCGGCAAAGAGAGATGGTCATCTCTACCGAGCGCAATAATGCCAAGCTACGGCCCAATGAATCTATCCTTGGCGGCAGAGCTTAGTACAAGTTTAATTTCATCAGTCGCGATTCATACTTTCGGAAACCCTAAAACGCTTGTCAAGCGATGGGACTCGAGAGTCGTGCAATGTGGGTAGTTAAAGGAGAGCAGTCTTGAGCAACGAAGGATGTATTTTTTGCAAGATCGTTGAAGGTGATTCACCTTCTCATGTGATCTGGGAAGACATCAACCACATCGCATTCCTATCTATTTTTCCAAATACGCTTGGCGCAACAGTTGTCATTCCCAAACTACACCGAACAAGTTATATATTCGATCAGAGTGAAGATGTCTTAACTAGCTTGGTGGTTGCTGCAAAAAAAGTTGCGTGCCTTCTCGACTTAGCGCTAGAGGGAGTGGGTAGGACGGCAATGATCTTTGAGGGTTATGGTGTTGATCATTTGCATGCAAAGCTGTTTCCTATGCACGGTACGGGGAGTCATAGCGATTTTAAAAAAATATCGTCTAATGTGAACAAGTTTTTTGATAGTTATGAAGGGTACGTCTCTTCTCATGATTATAAAAGGGCAGATGACGATCAGCTTTCACGATTGGCCGAAGAGATTCGTGCTTGCGCCACTCGGGATTTGCGCAAAAGTTAGTTCTGTATGTGCTAAAATTACGTAACCGCCTACAACCTTGATGCTATCTAGCTGCTGCCTAATAGGCTATTATCAGTGAGGAGAATTGAAATATTCATTAAGTCATTGTCAGCAGTATTTCTTGCATGCCTATTAATAGCCAGCGCAGATGCAACCAGCCGTTGCGGAACAAGATTGGTAAACACTGGCGATACACTTGATTACGTTCTTCAGTCTTGCGGTAAACCGCTTGCTCAAGCCAGCAACGGCCCAGTGATACGCAACAACGGTGTGCCACGTAAGGGCTCGCAAAAAACTGACGTAATCGTCTATGGGCCGAATGGCGGTGCTTATCAATACATGCTATTCATCAACGATGAATTGATCAGAGTAGATGTGCGTCGAGAAGCGCCCAATGGGAACGTTCTCAAGTGGTAGGCCGCAACCGGTTGGACGCCCTCAACTAAATGGTACGTATCAATTAGCCGGTAAAAATGCCGGCTTTGTCTGCCTGTGTCTAGAAACTTTGCCACAGTCGCTCGAACAGCTTTTAGAATCTTTGCGTGCGATTCGCAGCCGACCCAGTGGTACATCCATAACCAGACCTTAAGTACGCCTCACTGTAGATAGCGTAATATTGGTTCGTTGCGCCTATGCTGTAGCAATAGCGACAGGACATTCTGCCCGCTGCCCATGGGCCTCTATTGGGTACACAATCGTGTCGAGCCTGCATCATTGCGGCGGCGTAATCAACGCTATGATCCATACCAGATTATCAGCGAGGAGAACCTTATGGATACGCTAGAAACACTTGGAAGCACTGAGTTCGCGATGACCCGCGCCTTAATCCGAATAGACTCGATCAGCTCAGCAGGAACGGTTGCTGACGTAATCTTTCGTTTCGCCTCTGCAGTCGGCTACGTCAACGCATGCGCGGACATCAAAGCTATCAACGAGAGCGCTTGGGCAAGGCTGCTTGATCTTGCTGACAAAGCCTACGATGCTCATCCCCTAGCCACTGGCCGGTCTGATGACTTCCAGGTATGAGCACGGACGGCCCCAGGGAATGACGATGAAGCTGTTCTTGGATTGCGAATTCACTCAGCTTAACCAAAGCACAACGCTGATCTCATTGGCACTGGTACCCAACTGATGACGTTCGTTTGATGACAAAGGCCGCTGTTGAAGCGGTAGGCCATGTGTTCCGGGAGGGCTTCAAGTACAGCAAAGCGGAGGTGCTGCTGCTTGGCCTGTGCCAGCAAGGCGAGTACACCGATAACCTGTTTGCCGCTTCGCAGCCGTTGGCAACTGAGCGGGTCATGGGCGTACTTGATGCTCTTAATGGCGGCTGGGGGCGAGGGACGGTGAGGTTGGCCAGCGTGCCGGTGGATCCGGACTGGGGGATGCGTCGGGAGATGATGAGCCATAGCGTTACCACTCGAGTAGATCAGCTTTGGACGGTGTGCTGTCATTGAATTTCAAGGGCGTTCTGCGATCAGTGACCCCCCGGTGCGGAGCCTTTTTCATAGACCTTGATCTGCGAACGACCGGCTCGCTTCGCCCGGTACAAAGCTTCATCAGCGTGGCGTCAAAGGGAATGAACGTCCTTCTCGCGTCTGGATAGAATGCGATGCCGAGGTATGAAGATGTATGGATTATTCGCCCATTTGACTCCAGAACTGGCTCAGTGACTCGCACAGCCTTACAGCAATCGCTATCGCTCGCTCGCGATTCGTATCCACCAGAAACGCCACGAACTCGCCCCCATCGATACGCCCGAATAGATCGTGGCATCTAAGGTGAACAAGCCCTCGTAAGACAGGACACCGTTCTCCCCTTAAGATGAGGGATCGGCAAACGGCAAGCTATCTGATAAGGAAGTCCTGTGTCCCTACCAAAGCTTGCCGGTAGGTGTGAAGTGGGCCCAAATTTGCTACCAATGACGCTTGGATTCTGGTGATTCTTAATGGGTTGCCTAGGCAAGCACTGGCGCTGTAGTTTAGCGACTCGGGTGAGCAGTGGGGAAATACGATGAAATTGCAGTCTGCACTGAATCTGAAACCTAATTTTTTACTGAGATCTTTGCATCAGCATGCATAAGAATGCTTATAAGAACCGCTGCAGCGATAGGTTAATACTATGAAATCTGATACGCTAGAAAACACAACTATCACATTGGCTATGACCGTAACGTCTTCGGCGAATACTATATTTATCATTGATTGCTTGAGTGCGGAGGATCTGCAAACCGCTAGGCGAAGGCATGAAGGGATATGTGACGAGTTGATGTCTTTGCCTCAAATCGGATTCCAAGCCGATACTTCACGAGTCATTCATTTACGTTGCCAGACTCGCGGAGACTGGGATAAAGGACTAAACCAAATTCGAGACGTTTGCAAAAACGGTCTTTCTCCACTCCTGTTCATAGATGGTCATGGGGACAAGCGAAGAGGGCTTCTCATGCCCTCAGGTGAGTCTGTCTCTTGGGAAATCTATCTGCGGGATCTCAAGGCTATAACCTACGCTGCGCGCGGAGAATTGACGGTGATCGCGGCTTTTTGCTACTCACTAGCGGTCAAGCCGATGCTCAAAGGTAAGAAGGAAAAACTACCTTTCGCGTTCTATTTTGGTTATGCAAACGAGATCAGCGCAGGCATTGTAGAAGAAGAGACCAAAATTCTATATGAGTCCTTGCTCCGTAATGGAGGCGAGACACTTCAAGAAAAGGTTTTGGAGCTTTCCTGCTTTAATGAGTATGAGCATGCCATCGATGCCATTGCGCACGTGATCATGATGGAAACGGCGCCGAGAACGCTAGTCGCCATCGATCCAAGGTTTTCCCGAGCAAAGCTAAGAGCTAAAGTCGGTAGAGACTTAGCTGCCGATGGTGTGAAAATGGCGGGCTACGGGAAAGCGATCAATAAGGCTATACGCAACCCAAAAGCGCTAGCTATGAGATTGATTGAGGATGTGATGCACGATACAGATCGGCGGAGGAATTTCATTCGGAGGCTTCAAAAGGAGATGAGAGGCAGAACTGCCTAATCAATAAATGGCGTGGCAGGCTGAGGGATTCCGAGGTCATCACATCATCGCCTTCGAGACACGATTTTTATACCCAAGCCCGTATGGCTATTCCGGCCGAACCCTGCGGTTACGGCAGGGCACAGCAGGAGGTGCTGCGAACAGCCTACGTCGTCATCACTCGGGCCTTCACCCACTGCTACTGGTGTGTTTTCTGGGACGAAAAGGTACCTGCGTTGGAGAAGGCAAGCCGTTATATCAGTGTGGATCAGGCCTATTCGAATATTGTGACCCCTCGTCTCGCACCACCTTCAGATGGGATGACAACCGCGCCAACTAATTCAACGAGAACAATGACGCGCACTGGCAATCACGTGTTTAAGACGAGCGCCTAGAAGACTGGGCAAATCGTGCTGATGAGGAGAATTGACGTGGCCAACACACCTCAACAACCTCCGACTCGTCGTACCCACCTGCACGAAAGCTGGGAGCTCTCGTCTTCACCTCAGACCTATACTCTAAAACACTCTCATCCAATTGCCCGATTACCATATCTACGATGTAGGGTCAAAGGGTCAAACGGCCAGATGCAAGGTATGCGGTGATCAAAACCTCGTAATCTTGGCTGACAGCCTTCGCGATACGAAGGAGGTCAAAGTCCGAGTAGCGCTTTACGTGCAAGTCGACCGCAACAGTGTTGATCTCGGCCATGGCTACACAACCTCCGCCGCTGAACCCATATCAGAGGTCGCAGCACTGCGCCGGTAGAACTCCTTCACGTCAGTCAGGGAATTAACATCGAGGTCACGCTGATGAGTATTCACGTACACCTGACCGCCCTCGACCTCGAGCACGCAGATCGGCACCTCAACCTGATTGAAGCTCATCGAGAGCGAAGTCAGCTTTTCCATCCTCCAGCCCGAACCTTTGTTCATCCAGCCAGGTGTTACGACTTGGACATCCAGGACAACCAAGCTCTCATCCTGAGCAATGAGTAGCTCTACAAGGCGGGGCTCATCGCTGACCATCTCCTCAAAGGCCACGAATCGCCCTTCATGCCGGCGCTTGAGACTGACGTGATACCAATGCGTCGCGAGAGATCGTGAGACCGCGTGAAAATGAGCCAAACCGTCACCGAACATCCCTACTGGGCCGGCTTGGTCTTGCATGCTAATCCTGAACATCGTCTTTCTCGAGTGATGCAGGCCCGCCTAGCGCGCCTGCGATTAACATAAGCCAAATATTGTCTTTAGCGAGGCCCTCATCTCGCGCCCTTCGCCTACCAGCACGTAAACGGTGTTCCGCGTCTCAAACAGGCAAACACCGTCGAAAGATTTGCACAGAGTTGAGCGCACCCATCCTCCTGGGGGAAATCGGCCTTGTTGGTCATGGATCACGCAATGTGCGTACATGAACATCGGTTGCAGGCCTGTGGCTCGTACCTTCGCGAGCGACTCGGGAGACTCGTCGACGTGAAAAATGAGCCAATCCTCGACGAGGCAATACGGCTTGCGACCGAAGCGATCCTCCACCAACGCTTCGATTTCGGCCGTGGGTAGCTGAGTTCCGAAAGAGGAAATCTCCCCCTCCCGAAGCAGTCCAGGATCTGAAGAATTACCCATAAATTGCAGCTCCTAAAAACAGCGGAGAGAAATGGAGCTTCCACCGGGCGCTAATCAGCCAGCGATTACGGCTAAAAGACCATCGCCATGACTATATACATTTGTTTGGCCTCAATCAAACCCGGCATACCGTCCTCTTTTTGGGAGGGAATTGTCTGATGTCATTGCGCAAGGCTTACGCGGCGACGTTGCAGTGGCTGAGGGTGAGGCGTGGTTTATCGCAGGCTGATTTTCAGGATAAAGCTGATCAAGGTCACATCAGTCGGCTGGAAGCCTCGTCGGTCTCAGCCAGCGTCGATCTCAGTGCAGATCTAGCTCAGGCTCTTGATCTTCGGCCTTTGTCGTTTCTGACGCTTGTGGCTGCGGCGGATGAAGGTAAAACAGCGCGCTCCGCCCTGGAAGAAGTCCTGGCCGAATTGCACCAGCTCGGTGTATTGGACGAGTTTCTGCCACGTGAGCCTCAAACGCTTACCCCTCCTCAAACAGCGGCGGTGGAAGGAAAACTGAGACAGGTACAGGAACTGAAGCGCGCAGGGCTTTCGCAAACTGAAATCAGCGTGCAGCTAGGAATGCCCAGAACCACCGTTCGGCGACTGTGGCATGCTCAAAATTGATTGCTGCGAACTGATCGCATAGCTCCTATGGGGTCACTACTCCGACCATTACATTTGTCATGATCCCAGCACGGTATCAACGCCGCTGATTCTGTGGTGAGCTAATGATTTAGCCACGAGGCAGGCGGTAACTGCCGATTACCAGCCCCGCGTCGCGAGGCGGTGAGTTCCATCGAGTGACCTACATCGCCCGAAGGAACAGGTGGTCTCACAATAGTGAGTACCTGCTAGCGAAACCTCAGACCCCCGCGTTTCGCGGTGTAGTACGGCAGAGAATCTTCTCTCCGCGATTGCGATCCCGCCCCACGCAAAACTGATATTGGCTTCAGGCGCACCTGTCAAAACAGGGCGCGCGAATCAGCAAGACGTTTGACAGCTACCCCCCCCCTGCACATTTTTTTCAAAACTTTCAGAAGTTCCTACTCCGCCCGGAGGAGACTGGAAATCTAGACGGACGCATTGATACCCTACCAACTGAATGGTAGCCTTTCAGCGGGCGGCCTATACTGACGGTCAAAGCCTTTTACGCCTCGGACGCATTAGTCATGCGGCGGTTCAGCCTGAGAGCGGAGGCCTACGTGCTAAGGAAGACTCCCTATGAAAAAGCAAAAGATCACGTTCCAAAACCCCCAAGGCATCAGTCTATCTGGCCTGCTTGAAGCCCCCGATGCGCCTAGCGCATACGCTTTGTTCGCCCATTGCTTTACGTGCGGAAAGGATATCAAAGCCGCAGCGAGGATTTCGAAAGCTCTGGTCGACAATAACGTGGCAGTGCTTCGCTTCGACTTTACTGGCCTAGGTGGTAGTGATGGTGACTTTTCGAATAGTAACTTTTCATCCAATGTAGCCGACCTAGTCGCGGCGGCTGATTTCTTGCGTACGACGTACCAGGCTCCCTCCATATTGATTGGTCATAGTCTGGGCGGTGCGGCGGTCATCTCTGCGGCTAAGCACATCCTGGAAGCAAAGGGAGTTGTCACCATTGGGGCACCCGCAGAAGCTGCCCATGTAATGAAACAATTCAGGAGAGACGTTGACGCGATTAGGGATATTGGTGAATTCAAAGTTACGCTCGCAGGACGAGAGTTCACGATAAAGAAGCAGTTCCTTGACGACATCGAATCGCAGCAGCAGGATCAAAACATCGCCAACCTGCAGCGCGCATTGCTTATTTTCCACTCACCAGTAGACAACGTTGTATCGATAGAGCAAGCGCAGAAGATCTATCTCAAAGCTAAGCATCCAAAAAGTTTCATCTCATTGGACTCAGCAGACCACCTGCTTACCAACAGCAAAGACGCAAGCTATGTAGCGTCATGCATTACAGCGTGGAGTTTGAGATACTTGTAGGACGCATTTTATTACCTTAAATCCTATAGAGGTTAATTCTATGCGGTATTGCTCAATACTGGCTCTTAAAGCAGCTAGAGAAAGAGAGAAAAAACAACCGTTTTGTTGTGACAGTGAGTTCGCGCACCGCCAACAGGGCAGTGATGACAGCAACCTTTGGCCGAATATTTTTCTGTCGATTGTAGTCGTCTCGCTTACTGCAGCGTTAATAGCCGATCTATGGAAGCAGTAGCGCGGTTTTAAAATTAAATTAGTTGACCTTTAAATCAGCCAGCACCACTTGTCATACAGACTGTGAAATGGTGCCAACCCATTCGGAGATTATCTATGTCTTACGACTTTGATCTATATGTAATCGGCGCAGGTTCTGGTGGCGTGCGTGCTGCTCGCTTTTCTGCCGGATTTGGCGCGAGGGTGGCAGTGGCCGAAAGTCGTTACTTAGGCGGTACGTGTGTGAACGTTGGTTGCGTGCCGAAAAAGCTACTGGTTTACGGCGCACATTTCGCCGAAGACTTCGAGCAGTCGCAGGGCTTTGGCTGGACTCCTGGTGACGCGAAATTTGATTGGGCGACACTGATCGCCAACAAAGATCGTGAGATCAATCGTCTGAACAATATCTATCGCGATCTGCTGGTCAGCAGCGGCGTCACCCTCCATGAGGGACACGCGAAAATCGTTGATCCGCATACCGTCGAGGTCAATGGCGAGCGCTTCACGGCTAACAACATCCTGATTACTACCGGTGGCTGGCCAAAGATCCCCGAAATCCCCGGTCACGAGTACGCGATCAGCTCCAATCAAGCATTCTTTCTCAAAGGTCTGCCCAAGCGCGTTCTTGTAGTCGGTGGCGGCTACATTGCCGTTGAGTTTGCCGGGATCTTCCATGGCTTAGGTGCCAGCACCACGCTGATGTATCGCGGTGATCTGTTCCTGCGCGGCTTCGACGGTACGGTACGCAAGCATTTGCAGGAAGAGTTGACCAAGCGTGGGATGGATCTGCAATTCAATTCCGACATTGTGCGTATCGACAAGCAACCTGACGGCAGCCTGAAAGTAACCCTAAAGGATGGTCGGCAGCTTGAGACAGATTGTGTCCTCTTCGCTACGGGTAGACGCCCGATGCTCGACAACCTGGGCTTGGAAAATACGGGTGTAAAACTAGACGAAAGAGGTTTTGTTGAGGTCGATGAGCTATATCAAACTGCTGAGCCGTCAATCCTAGCTTTGGGAGACGTGATAGGGAGAGTCCAGCTTACGCCTGTCGCACTGGCCGAGGGTATGTCAGTGGCACGTCGCTTATTCAAGCCTGAGCAATACCGTCCGGTTGACTACCAGATGATCCCGACGGCAGTCTTCAGCCAGCCTAATATCGGAACTGTCGGGTTGACCGAAGAGGAGGCACGTGAGGCAGGGCACGAGGTAGTAATCTTTGAAACCCGCTTCCGCCCTATGAAACTGTCGTTGACCGAGTGCCAGGAGCGCACGTTGATGAAGCTCGTGGTGGATGCCAAGTCCGATAAGGTTTTGGGCTGTCATATGGTAGGCCCTGATGCCGGAGAGCTTGTGCAGGGGTTAGCGATTGCGCTGAAGTCGGGGGCGACCAAACGCATTTTCAACGAGACCATCGCTGTGCATCCGACATCCGCTGAAGAATTTGTCACCATGCGCACCCCGGTTGGAGGCTGATCGGTTTCAGGCAGTTTTTATGCACTCAGCTCTGTCGCAATGGCAGCAGCTGGGTGTAAACGTTTGCCGCGCCGTCTCGCCGTGGACGACACGCACCTGAGCATGGTTGTCCCCAGCTCCGTACAAAGACTCTCAACCTTGATACGGCAAGCTTTATCCCCCAAGCATTCGGCACATGCATCCATTCGAGCAGGCGCGCTGCTTTTTCCAACCAAATAAGATTCTCATCCTTAGAAAGGCTACCTATAGGTAGGCAGTTTTATTTGGAAGAATCTTCCAACCAATCCTAGAAAATCCCGTACCAAAATTGTCACCAAGATCTTGTCGAGTGACATGATTTTCTAATGATCTGTTGCAAGCCTACCAACTAGATGGTAGCGTATATCCAGATTCAGAAATCACCCACGAACCTGCAGGGCGTTGAACGCCCACGTGAGAGCCCCCATGCAAGATTGGAAGCAAACCCGCAAAGACATCAACACTCGTCTGGTAGAGCTGAACGGCCTTTCCCCTGAAACCATGAAGGGCATGGCTGCTCTCGGTGCTGCCGGCAGCAAGACAAATCACCTGGATGCGAAAACTCGCGAACTGATCTCCCTCGCAGTAGCTGTGACAACCCGGTGCGATGGCTGTATTGCATTCCACGCAGCGGAAGCCAAAAAGCTCGGTGTTACCAGCGAAGAAGTGGCCGAAGCACTGGGCGTAGCCATCAACATGAACGCCGGTGCCGCTCTTGTCTACAGCACCCATGTACTCGACGCTTTCGATAAGTCCTAAGCATTACGCAGACTTTCCTCTTAGACGATTTCGAGAGCAATCATGAATGAGCTGTTCACCCCTTACGATTTGGCCGGTATCCCGCTAAAAAACCGCGTTGTCATGGCGCCCATGACCCGCACCCGAACGTTGAACAACATTCCAAATGAATCGAACGCGCTGTACTACGCGCAACGTGCTTCTGCTGGCTTGCTGATCACCGAAGGCCTGCCCATCTCCGATGAGGCTCGTGGCTATCTGTACACCCCTGGTATCTACGAGGATGTGCATCTGCCGGGTTGGCGGAACGTGACTGACGCGGTGCACGCCAAAGGCGGGAAGATTTTTGCACAGCTCTGGCACGTTGGCCGCATGTCCCACGTGTCTGTACATGGCATGGCGCCCGTGTCTTCGGGCACGGTGTCTGCGGTGGATACCACGGTGTATGCCTGGATCGAGCCCGGCAAATCTGGCCCTGTACAGCCTAGTGCGCCACGCGCCCTAGAAACCGAAGAAGTAAAACGCGTCATCGCGGACTTTGTTAAGTCTGCGCGTATGGCGATGGATGCCGGTTTTGACGGTATCGAAATCATGGCAGCCAACGGCTTCCTGTTCGACCAATTCCTGAGCAGCGCCTTGAACACTCGTACTGATCAGTACGGTGGCTCCATTGCGAACCGTCAGCGCTTCCTCCTGGAAACGATTGACGCGATTGCAGCTGAAATCGGTGGATCGAAAATTGGCGTGCGTTTCTCTCCGTTCGGTCGACTGTACGACTTCGGTGTGTACGAAGGCGAAGAAGAAACCTGGATGAGCATGGCGGCTGCCCTCAACGAACGAGAGCTGGCATTTGTTCACCTGAACTACCAGCCGACCATCATGGCCGCGCAAACACCACCAGGTTTCGGCGCTGCGTTCCGTGAAGCTTACAAAGGCACCTTGATGGCTGCTGGCGGCTTCACCAAAGAGATCGCAGAGTCTGAGCTGGCCAAAGGCGAACTCGACCTGATCGCTTTCGGCACCGCCTACATCGCCAACCCGGATCTGGTAGAGCGCATGCAGAACGATTGGCCGCTGGCCGAGGGTGATCGCGAGACCTACTACGGGGTTAGCGATTCGATTGATAAGGGTTACACCGACTACCCGGAATACTCAGCTGCGAAAGCCTAATACTCCCGTTCAAGACCTTAGGAGAACACCATGCCACTCGTTACTATCAAAGGCATCGAAGGCGTTTTTACCGACGAGCAAAAAGCAGAGGTCATTCGCAAGGTAACCGACGCTATGGTGTCGGTGGAGGGCGAAAACATGCGTGCCCTGACCTGGGTCATTTTCGAAGAGGTTAAGAGCGGAGACTGGGGCATCGCTGGCAACCCCGTGACTGCACAGGATGTTTTGAAGCTGCAAGCAGGTCAATAAGGCTTCATCGCTTAACTACTAGCTCCCTGATTGCTGAGTGCATCTACGCTCAACGGTCAGGGGGCTTTTTCCGTTCTAAAAGAATGCCCAGCTTGTGGGGGATCACGCCGTGATTCTGATCATTTACGCCCATCCTTACCCTGAGAAATCCAACGTAAACGAGCTGATGCTCAGGTTCACAGCAACTAATCCTAATGTTGTAATCCGCTCCCTGTACGACCTTTACCCCGATTTCAATATCGACGTTGAAGCCGAGCAAAAGGCCGTGGAGCAAGCAGACCTGTTGGTTCTCCAACACCCTCTATATTGGTATAGCTACCCGCCACTTTTGAAGCTGTGGATCGATAAGGTCTTCACGCAGGGCTGGGCCTACGGTGCGGGCGCTACTGCTTTGAAAAACAAGAGTCTGCTGTGGGCCGTAACCACGGGCGGAGAGCACGATCATTTTGAAGGCGGCGACCACCCAGGCTTCGCGGTGTTGTCCCAACCCCTTCAGGCGACCGCGAACTACTGCGCGATGAACTGGTTGAGTCCTGTAGCAATTCATGGCGCATACAGAGCAGATCAAACTGCACTACTCAAGCAAATTCGTCGTTACGGCGAGCGCCTGGCCTCATGGAAGGAAGACTGAATGGAAACCCACAGCCTGATTGAAATGCTCATCTACCTAGGCTCGGCTGCTTTGATAGTCCCGATTGCCGTCCGGTTGGGATTGGGGCCTGTTCTGGGCTACCTGATAGCCGGCTGCGTGATCGGCCCCTGGGGCTTGAAGCTCGTGACTGACGTCGAGTCCATCCTGCACTTCGCCGAAATTGGCGTGGTCTTGATGCTGTTCATCATTGGTCTGGAACTCGACCCCAAGCGTCTTTGGGCAATGCGCCGTATGGTCTTCGGGGGCGGCGCGTTACAGATGCTGGCGTGCGGTATTGCCATCGCAATATTTTGCGCAGCCCTAGGCTTGAACTGGACGGCTGCATCGCTGGTCGGCCTGACGCTGAGCCTGTCGTCGACTGCTATCGCCATGCAGGCCATGAGCGAGCGAAACATGAACTCCACCGCTGTAGGTCGTAGCAGCTTTGCGGTGTTGTTATTCCAGGACATCGCAGCGATTCCCTTGGTGGCAATGATTCCACTGCTGGCCGCAGATGGTGGTACGCCCTCAGGGGCAGCGCTGGCCCTGTCTATCGCCAAAATCGTCGGTGCAATTGTCGCAGTGGTTCTCTTGGGTCAGTACGTCTCTCGGCCCGTCCTTCGCTTCGTAGCGCGCTCTGGCCTGAGAGAAATCTTTAGCGCCGTCGCACTGTTCCTGGTGTTCGGGTTTGGCCTCTTGTTGGAAGAGGCGGGCTTATCCATGGCCATGGGCGCTTTCCTAGCCGGCGTCCTGTTGGCCAGCTCGGAGTATCGTCATGCACTGGAGAGCGATATCGAACCTTTCAAAGGGCTGTTGCTGGGTTTGTTCTTCATCGGCGTGGGTATGTCGATTGACTTCGGAACGCTGATCGACGCCCCTCTGAAAGTCATCACCCTGACGTTGGGCTTCATCCTGATCAAGCTACTCGTGATCAAGCTTTTGGGTCGATTCCTGAATGTCCCAAATGACCAGCGTTCATGGCAGGCGGTATTTCTCGGTCAAGGCAGTGAGTTTGCCTTTGTCGTATTTAGTGCCGCCACGGTCGCCGGAATCCTAGTCGACCCTTGGGGTAAAAGCTTGACGCTGGCGGTGGCGCTATCCATGGGTGTAACGCCTTTATTGATCCTCTTGCTCAATCACCTGGAGTCAGCGAACAAACAGGGCAGCAAGGAAGTGGACAGCATTGACCAAAGTAATCCTCGAGTGATCATCGCCGGCTTCGGAAGATTTGGTCAGATCGCGGGACGTCTGCTGATGTCCTGTGGTTTCGAGGTAGTGGTCTTGGATCACGACCCAGACCACATCGAGACACTTCGCAAGTTTGGGGTGAAGGTATTCTACGGGGATGCCACTCGTCTCGATTTACTGCACGCTGCGGGTGCCGCACAGGCCGTGGTGCTTATCAATGCCATCGACGATCAGGGA
>Ga0308164_10001580_pt1 | contig 26019 bp, 21 predicted proteins | sample PhyTR2_FD_201031 | JGI IMG/M metagenome (GOLD analysis project Ga0308164, IMG submission 201031) | Phyllosphere microbial communities from UC Gill Tract Community Farm, Albany, California, United States - DLSLT.R2 | ecosystem: Host-associated > Plants > Phyllosphere > Unclassified | place: USA... | reverse complement strand
GCAGGACGCGCTGAGCTGGTTCGTCGACAACTACGACCGGGTGGCCGTCTGGCGCGCGACGGCCGACCGCCTGACGGGCTTCGAAGCCGCCATGCGCGCCCATGCCGGACGCGCTCCCGCCCTCGCCGCCCTCGCGGCCGGGGACGCCGACGGACCGCGCGCCAGCGGCCTCGATGTCTCGCTGCCCGACGGCACCGCGCTGCTGCGGGACGTGGCGCTGGCCGTCCACCCGGGCGACCGCATCGTGCTGCAGGGTCCGTCGGGCAGCGGCAAGTCCACGCTGCTGCGCACCCTGGCCGGCATCTGGCCGCATGCCGCCGGCTCGGTGGCGTTGCCGGCCGATGCGATGTTCATCCCCCAGCGGCCCTATGTGCCGGACGGGTTGCTGCGCGACGCGCTGGCCTATCCGCGGCCGGCCGCCGACTACACCGACGCGCAATTGCGCCAGGCCCTCGACGACGCCCTGCTGCCGGCCCTGCGCACCCGGCTGGACGACAGCGATGCCTGGAGCCGGCGCCTGTCGGGTGGGGAGCAGCAGCGCCTGGCGATGGCGCGCGTGCTGCTGCGCCGGCCGCGCTGGCTGTTCGCCGACGAGGCCACCAGCGCGCTCGATGCGGCGGCCGAGGACACGCTCTACCGGCGCCTCGACGCCAATGCGCGGTCGACCGAGGGCGCCATCGTGTCGATCGCGCATCGCGCCTCGGTCGGCGCCTTCCACGACCAGCGCTGGACCCTGGTGCCGTCCACCGATGGCACGCCGGATGCGCCCGATGGGCCAGGTACGCCGGGCATGACGGGCACGCCGGATGCGCCGCGCTATCGCCTGGAGCCGTCCCGGGCGCCCACGTAGCGGGCCCAGCCGGTGGCGCGCAGTTCGCACGCCGGACAGCTGCCGCAGCCATAGCCCCAGGCGTGGCGATGCGTGCGGTCGCCCAGGTAGCAGGTGTGGGTCTCCTCGACGATCAGCTCGACCAGCGCATCGCCGCCCAGGCGATGCGCCATCGACCAGGTCTGCGCCTTGTCGATCCACATCAGCGGCGTCTCGATCACCAGCCGGCGCTCCAGGCCCAGCGACAGCGCGACCTGCATCGCCTTCATGGTGTCGTCGCGGCAGTCGGGATAGCCCGAATAGTCGGTCTCGCAGACGCCGGTGACCAGCACCTGCAGGCCACGCCGATAGGCCAGCGCCCCCGCCAGCGCCAGGAACAGCAGGTTGCGACCGGGCACGAAACTGTTGGGCAGGCCATCGGCCTGCATCGAGAAGGCGACCTCCTCGGTCAGCGAGGAGCCGCCGAGCTGCGACAGCGCGTCGACCGTGAGCAGATGGTCCTCGCCCAGGCGCGGAGCCCAGTCCGGGAAGCGTTCGCGCAGGCGTTCGCGCACGACGGTGCGCGCGTCGAGCTCGACGCGGTGGCGCTGGCCATAGTCGAAGCCGAGCGTCTCGACGCGTTCGTACTTGGACAGTGCCTCGGCCAGACAGGTCGTCGAGTCCTGGCCGCCGGAGAAGAGGACGAGGGCGGTGGTGTGCATGAGGATGGGGCCGCTCGAAGACGGCCGGAACGAGGGATGGAGATCGGGATGGCGAAGGCGCGCGGCACTCGCGGCTCGCGCGGCCGGACCGGCGATTTTCGCCCGCCCGCGTCCGGCCCGCCACGCCCTCCCGCGACCCGTCAGTGGGCCGCCGCCGCGCCCAGCCGGGCGCGGGTCTCGCCACGGCCCTGCGGCTGGCCGCAGAACGCGAAGTCGACCTCCGGCCGGCGCCCGGAGATCAGGTCGGCCAGGGCCCGACCCGAGCCGCAGCCGTGGGTCCAGCCGAGCGTGCCGTGGCCGGTGTTCAGGTAGAGCCCGGCCACCCTGCTCGGCCCGATGTAGGGCACGTTGCCCGGCGTCGCCGGACGCAGGCCGGCCCAGTAGGTGGCCAGCTCCGGGCGGCTCATGCCCGGGAACACGTCGAGCGCGCGCCGCACGATGGCCTCGCAGCGCACCGGATTGAGCGCGAGGTCGTAGCCGTTGAGCTCGGCCGTGCCGGCGATGCGCAGGCGGTCGCCGAACCGCGAGTAGACGAGCTTGTACTCGTCGTCGGTCAGGCTCACCGTGGGAGCGCGGCTGGCGTCGAGCACCGGCAGCGTGGCGGAATAGCCCTTGGCCGGATAGATGTCGAGCGACACGCCGGCGCCCCGCGCGAGTCCGGCGCTGAAGCTGCCCAGGGCCAGCACATAGGCATCGGCGGCCAGCACCTCGTAGCCACCGGTCTCGCTCGCGATCTCCACGCCGGTCATGGCGCCGCCCTCGGTGCGCAGGCGCTGCACGCGCACGCCGTAGCGGAAGCTCACGCCGCGCTCGGCGGCCTTCTGCGCGAGACCGGTGGTGAACTTGTGGACGTCGCCCGATTCGTCGGCGCTGGTGTAGGTGGCGCCGGCCAGGCGGGGCCGGATCGCCGCCATCGCGGGGTCCAGGCGCACCACCTCGTCGGCGTCGATGACCTGGCGTTCGCAGCCGAGTTCGCGCATGACGCGCGCCGGCTCCAGGGCCAGGTCGAACTCCTTCGGGCTGGTGTAGAAGTGCAGGATGCCCTTGCTCAGATGGTCGTAGGCGATGCCGGTCTCGCGGCGCAGCTGCTGCAGGCTCTCGCGGCTGTAGGTGCCCAGGTTGAGCAGCTGGATCATGTTGCGCGTCGAGCGCCGGGCGCCGCACTCGGCCAGGAACTTGAGGCCCCAGCGCCATTGCGCCGGATCGGCGCGCAGGCGGAACAGCAGCGGCGCGTCCTCGCGCCCGAGCCATTTCAGCAGCTTGAACGGGGCCGAGGGATTGGCCCAGGGTTCGGCGTGGCTGACGGAGATCTGTCCGCCGTTGCCGAAGCTGGTCTCGCGCGCGGCGCCGGCGTTGCGCTCCAGCACGGTGACTTCATGGCCGGCCTGGCTCAGGTACCAGGCGGTGGCGGTACCGATCACGCCGGCACCCATCACGATCACTTTCATCATCGACTCCAATGCAAAAACAGGACGAAAAGAAACGAGGAAGGGCCGACGACCTGTTGGCTAGGTCGTCGGCCCCACTGTCCTTTTGCCTGAGAGATTCGCCGGCGTCGCCACGTGTGGGGCGATGCCGGGTTGCACCTTCGGCGGCTGCTGGCGCCTCGCTCTCGCGGGATGCTGCGGCACTCTCCAGTTTGATGATGTGTCCAGTACGGGACCTGAGCGTTTCGGGGTTGCGCCTTCGGTAGGGCGGCCCGGGGCCGCCGCTTCTCCTGGAGCGCCGATTATGCCGAGCGGCGTCGGATCGTCCAACCCCGCATCGCCACCGGGGTCAGAGGAAGCGCTCGAGCAGCTTGCGCGAGGCGCGGTCGAGCGCCTTCGGATCGGGCACCCGGAACTGCAGGCCCTGGGCGCTGGCGATCAGCAACGCGCCGCCTTCGAGCCGGCGGATGTCCTCCTCGGCCTTGAGCACGAAGCGCGTGTCGCCCCGGTCGGTGCTCACGGTCCAGGTGCTGGGCACGCCGAAGCTGGAGACGGCGTGCAGCCGCGTCAGCATCGGCGCGAAATCGCGCGCGGCGAGATCGGCCTCGAGCAGTTCGCGCAGGGCCGGCGGCAGCCGGTCGATGCGGTCGATCCAGGCCCGCTCCCGGCCATCGGCGCCGACCAGCGACAGGCCGGTCTCGGGCCCGGTGAGGGGAAAGGCGCGCACCGGCACGATGCCTTCGTGGCGCACGCCCTCGGCGTCGATGAGGATGATGCGACCGAAGGGGTCGCGTTCGAGTCGGAAGTTCATACGTCTCCGGAGGGGTGCGCCGCATGCGTGCCGAGGGCCACCGCCACGGCCACGCGCTCCTCGGTCGCGCGGTCGGTGCGCTTCTCGCTCTCGGCCTGGCGCAGCTGGGCCTGGTAGAGCCGCCAGTAGGCGCCCTTCTGCTCCATCAGCATGTCGTGCGGACCGACCTCCACGATCTGGCCGCGGTCCATCACCACCAGCCGGTCGGCCTTGCGCAGGGTCGAGAGGCGGTGCGCGATGGCGATGGTGGTGCGGCCCTGCACCAGGTTGTCGAGCGCCTTCTGGATCTCCTTCTCGGTCTCGGTGTCGACCGCCGAGGTCGCCTCGTCGAGGATCAGGATGCGCGGGTCGATGAGCAGCGCGCGGGCGATGCTGATGCGCTGGCGCTCGCCGCCCGACAGGCCCTGGCCGCGCTCGCCGACGAGCGAGTCGTAGCCATGCGGCAGGCGCAGGATGAAGTCGTGCGCGTGGGCCGCGCGCGCCGCCGCGACGATCTCCTCGCGCGTGGCCTCGGGCCGGCCATAGGCGATGTTCTGGGCGATGGTGCCGAAGAACAGGAACGGCTCCTGGAGCACCAGCCCGACGTGGCGCCGGTAGTCGGCGACGGCGAAGCGCCGGATGTCGGTGCCGTCGACCAGCAGCGCGCCGTCGGTGACGTCGTAGAAGCGGCAGATCAGGTTGACCAGGGTGCTCTTGCCCGAGCCGCTGTGGCCGACCAGGCCGATCATCTCGCCCGGCTCGATGGTCAGGTCGAGGTTGCGGATCACCGAGCGCGAGCCGTAGCGAAAGCCCATGCCCTTCATCTGGATGCGTCCCTGCACCTTCTGCAGCGGCACCGGATGTGCGGGCTCGGGCACGTTGCTCACGTGGTCGAGGATGTCGAAGATGCGCTTGGCGCCGGCGGCCGCCTTCTGCGTCACCGAGACGATGCGGCTCATCGAATCCAGCCGCGTGTAGAAGCGGCCGATGTAGGCGATGAAGGCGGTGAGCACGCCCACCGTGATGCGACCGCGCGCCACCTGCCAGATGCCGAAGGCCCAGACCACCAGCAGGCCGATCTCGGTCAGCAGCGAGACGCTCGGCGTGAACAGCGACCACATGCGGTTGAGCCGGTCGTTGACCTGCAGGTTGTAGCGGTTGGCCTCGCGGAAGCGGTCGGCCTCGCGCTTCTCCTGGGCGAAGGCCTTGACCACGCGGATGCCTGGGATGGTGTCGGCCAGCACGTTGGTGACCTCGCTCCAGACGCGGTCGATCTTCTCGAAACCGGTGCGCAGGCGATCGCGCACGAAGTGGATCATCCAGGCGATGAAGGGCAGCGGCACCAGCGTGACGACCGCCAGCAGCGGGTTGATCGACACCAGGATGGCGGCGGTCATGACGATCATCAGCACGTCGGTCAGGAAATCGAGCGCGTGCAGCGACAGGAAGACGTTGATGCGGTCGGTCTCCGAGCCGATGCGCGCCATCAGGTCGCCGGTGCGCTTGCCGCCGAAGTAGTCGAGCGGCAGCGTCAGCAGGTGCTCGTAGGTGGTGGTGCGCAGGTCGGCGCCGATGCGCTCGGACACCAGCGCCAGCAGGTAGGTGCGGGCCCAGCCCAGGGCCCATCCGGCCAGCGCCGCCGCCAGCAGCGCCGACAGGAACAGCGCCACCTTCTCGAAGGCGATCTGCTGCCCGTTCTGGAACGGGATCAGGATGTCGTCCATCAGCGGGATCGTCAGGTAGGGCGGCACCAGCGTCGCGGCGGTCGAGGCCAGCGTCAGCAGGAAGCCGCCGATGAGCTGCTTGCGGTAGGGCCTGGCGAAGCGCCCGAGCCGCAGGAGCACCCAGGTCGAGGGCGGCGTGGCAGGCTGGCGCGAGGCCGGCAGCGTGTCCTCGTCGTCCGTCGCGCCCGACCCCGTCGCGCTCGCGCCGATGCCCGCGACCTGGCGCTCGAACAGCTTGAGCAGGGCCAGCGCCTCGGCCTGGTGCGCCAGCGTGTAGCGCCAGCGCCCGAGCCGGCCCCGGGCATCGACGAGGTCGAAGGTGCCGATGCCCGCGTGGTCCGTGAGCTGCAGCGCCAGGCCCTCGCGCGCGAGCTCCCAGTCGCGCCAGGTGCCGTCGGACTCGCGCGCCAACAGGCGATGGTCAGTGAGCGCCAACAGTCCATTGCTGAAATGCAGTCGGGCATCGAGGTCAACCGTCAGACGCGCCAGAACGTTTTCAACCATCGTGAGCTGGGCCTCCAGCCCATCTGGCGCCATTTCTGCCACGCCCTCCCGGGACTCGACTGGATCGTGATGTTGCATTGTGTTTCTGTCTCTGTGCCCCGGAAAAATCGCCCCTCGGCCTGCGCCGGGCTTCGATTCTGAGCCATTCCCATGGTCGCCATCGAATCCGCCCGCGTGCCCGGCCCCAGCACCTCGAACGTTTGCATGACCCGTTTCGACGACATCCGCCTGACCCGCATCCGTTACCTGCGCGGCCCCAATCTCTGGACCTACCGGCCGGTGCTCGAAGTCTGGGTCGATCTCGGCCGGCTCGAGGATTTCCCCTCCAATCTCATCGACGGTCTGACCGGGCGCCTGACGACCCTGCTGCCGGCGCTCGTCGAGCATCACTGCGGCGTCGGCGAGCGCGGCGGCTTCATCCAGCGGCTCAACGAAGGGACCTGGGCCGGCCACGTGCTCGAACACGTGGTCATCGAGCTGCTCAACCTCGCGGGCATGCCCACCGGCTTCGGGCAGACCCGCAGCACCGCGCGCCACGGCGTCTACCGGATGGTGTTCCGCGCCCGTGACGAGCAGGTCGCCCGCGTGGCCCTGGCCGAGGGCCATCGCCTGTTGATGGCGGCGATCAACGACACCCCCTTCACGGCGGCCGACGTGCAGTCCGCGGTCGACGCGGTGCGCGGCAAGATGGAGGACTGCTACCTCGGCCCGAGCACGGCGGCCATCGTCGCCGCCGCCACCGACCGCGGCATCCCGCACATGCGCCTGAACGACGGCAATCTGGTGCAGCTGGGCTATGGCGCCATGCAGCAGCGCATCTGGACGGCCGAGACCGATCACACCAGCGCCATCGGCGAATCGATCGCCAGCGACAAGGAACTCACCAAGTCCCTGCTGCAGAGCTGCGGCGTGCCGGTGCCCGAGGGCCGTGTGGTGGCGGATGCCGAGGAGGCCTGGGAAGCCGCCGAGGACATCGGCGTGCCGGTCGTGGTCAAGCCGTCGGATGCCAATCATGGGCGCGGCGTGTCGCTCGAACTCCATACCCGGGAGGAGGTGATGGCCGCCTATGCCGTGGCCGAGCCCGAGGGCAGCGACGTGATGGTCGAGCGATTCGTGCGCGGCCACGAGCACCGCCTGCTGGTGGTCGGCGGCCAGGTGGTGGCGGCGGCGCGCGGCGCCTTCGTCACCATCACGGGCGATGGCGCGTCGAGCGTCCGCGAGCTCATCGACAGCCAGCTCAACAGCGATCCCCGGCGCGGCGCCCTGGAGGAATACCCGCTCGACTTCATCGACCTCGCCACCGACGCCAAGCTGCAGCTCGAACTCCAGCGCCAGGCGCTCGATGGCGACGGCGTGCCGGCCGCCGGCCGCGTGGTCACCATCCAGCGCAACGGCAACCTGGGCGCCGACTGCACCGACCTGGTCCACCCCGACGTCGCGCACGCCGCGGTCCTGGCCGCGCGCATCGTCGGCCTGGACGTCGCCGGCATCGACCTGGTGGCCGAGGACATCGGCCGCCCGCTCGCGGCCCAGCGCGGTGCCATCGTCGAGGTCAATGCCGGCCCCGGCCTGCTGATGCACCTGAAGCCGGCCGTGGGCTCGCCGCGCCCGGTCGGCCGCGCGATCTGCGACCACCTGTTCCCCGAGACCGGCGACGACACGCTGGCCGGCCGCATCCCCGTCGTCGGCGTGGCCGGCTCGCGCGACACCGCCGTCCTGGCGCGCCTGGTGGCCTGGCTGATCGGCCTGAGCGGCCATCACACCGGCCTCGCCTGCCGCGACGGCCTGTTCCTGGATCGCCGTCGCGTCGATGCGCGCGACAGCGCCCACTGGGACGCCGGCCATCGCCTGCTGGTCAACCGCGCCGTGCAGGCCGTGGTGATCGAGAACGGCGCGCGCACCATCCTGCGCGATGGCCTGGCCTACGACCGCTGCCAGGTCGGCATCGTCAACGACCTCGAAGGCTTCGGCGGCCTGGACGAGTTCGACATCACCGAGAGCGACCAGCTCGTGCGCGTGCTGCGCACCCAGGTCGACGTGGTGCTGCCCGGCGGCACCGCGGTGCTCAACGCCAACGACCCGCGCGTCGCCGCCCTGGCGCCGCTGTGCGACGGCGACGTCATCCTCTACAGCGAGGACGATCGCGCCACCGCCCTGGCCGCGCATCGCGAGGCCGGTGGCCGCGCGGTCCTGATCCGCCAGGACCGGGTGGTGCTGTCCTCCGGTGGCGGCGAGTCGTTCCTCCCGGGCCTCGGCCGGCTGACCGTCTGGCGCGCGACGCACGTCGGCGTGACGCTGGAGAGCCTGCTCGCCGCGGTGGCGGCCGTCTGGGCCCTGGGCATCCCGCTCAATCTGATCGGCGCCGGCGCGGAGGCCTTCGAGTCCGACCTGCAGGCGGCCCTGGCCTCGCTGCAGCTGTCCCAGACCCTGCCGCCGTCGGACGCACCCATGCGCCAGGTGGCCTGAAGTCGGCACCCCGGTGCCGGTCGGCGCGCCCCCCGGCGGCGCCTTCGCGTCCGCTCATCCGCTCCCTCCCATCCCCTCATCCAACACCAACGACCACGCCATGGAAGTCACCCGCATCCGTGCCCTTCGCGGCCCCAATCTCTGGAGCCGTCACACCTCCATCGAGGCGGTCGTCGCCTGCCGTGGCGACGAGAACATGGTCGGCCGTCTGCCGGGTTTCGAGAAACGCCTGCGCGCGCTCTTCCCGACCATCGGTGAACTGCACCCGACGGTCCTGGGCCAGCCGCTCGCGCTCGCCCACGTGCTGGAGAACGCCGCGCTGGCGCTGCAGTCGCAGTCGGGCAGCGCGGTGATGTTCGGCAACACCACGCGCACGCTCGAGGAGGGCGTCTATCAGGTCGTGGTGCAGTACGGCGAGGAAGCCGTGGGCCGGCGCGCGATGGCGCTGGCCGCCGAACTGATCGTGGCCGCGCTGCGGGAGGACGGACACTTCGACACCCGTTGCGCGCTCGCCGAGCTGCGCGACCTGGACGAATCCGAGCGCCTGGGCCCGAGCACCGGCTCGATCGTCGATGCCGCCACGGCGCGCGGCATCCCGCATCGCCGGCTCACGCGCGGCAGCCTGGTCCAGTTCGGCTGGGGGGTGCGCCAGCGCCGCATCCAGGCGGCCGAGGTCGACAGCACCAGTGGCGTCGCCGAGGCCATCGCGCAGGACAAGGAGCTCACCAAGCAGCTGCTCGATGCCGCCGGGGTCCCGGTGCCGCGTGGCCGTCCCGTGGCCGACGCCGCCGATGGCTGGGCCGCCGCCCAGGAGATCGGCCTGCCGGTGGTCGTCAAGCCGCAGGACGGCAACCAGGGCAAGGGCGTCACCGTCAACATCGTGACGCGCGAGCAGCTCGACGCCGCCCACGCCGCGGCGGCGATCCATGGCGAGGTCATGGTGGAGAAATTCCTGCCCGGGTTCGACTACCGCCTGCTGGTGGTGGGCGACCGGCTGGTGGCCGCCGCCCGCCGCGATCCGCCGCAGGTGATCGGCGACGGCAGCTCCACCGTGCGCCAGCTGGTCGACACCGTCAACCTCGATCCGCGACGCGGCGAGGGCCATGCCACCTCGCTGACCAAGATCAGGCTCGACGACATCGCCATCGGCCGCCTGGAGGACCAGGGCCTGACGCCGGAGAGCGTGCCCGCGCTGGGCCAGCGGGTCGTGCTGCGCAACAACGCCAACCTGTCCACCGGCGGCACCGCCACCGACGTCACCGACACCGTGCATCCGGAGATCGCCGCGCGCGCGGTCGATGCCGCGCAGATGGTCGGCCTGGACATCTGCGGCGTCGACATGGTGTGCGAGAACGTCCTGCGTCCGCTGGAGGAGCAGCACGGCGGCGTGGTCGAGGTCAATGCCGCGCCCGGCCTGCGCATGCACATCTCGCCCTCGTTCGGCCGTGGCCGCGCGGTCGGCGAGGCGGTGATGGACACGTTGTTCGCGCCGGGCGACGACGGCCGCATCCCGGTGGTGGCGGTGACCGGCACCAATGGCAAGACCACCACCGCGCGCCTGATCAACCACCTGCTGGCCGCCGGCGGCCTGGTGACCGGCATGACCAACACCGATGGCGTGTGGGTCGATGGCCGGCAGACCGACAGCGGCGATTGCAGCGGCCCCAAGAGCGCCCGCAACGTCCTGCTCCATCCCGACGTCGAGGCCGCGGTGTTCGAGGTCGCGCGCGGTGGCGTCCTGCGCGAGGGCCTGGGCTTCGACCGCTGCGAGGTCGCCGTCGTGACCAACATCGGCAGCGGCGACCACCTGGGACTGAACTACATCACCACCGTCGAGGACCTGGCGGTGCTCAAGCGGGTGGTCGTGCGCAATGTCGCCGAGCGCGGCTTCGCGGTGCTCAACGCCGCCGACCCGAACGTCGCGGCGATGGCGCCCTCGTGCCCCGGCGCCGTCATCTTCTTCACCGCCGACCGCCAGCATCCGGTCATGGCCACGCATCGCGCGCAGGGCAAGCGCACCGTGTACGTCGACCGCGACACCCTGGTGGCGGCCGAGGGCTCGTGGCGCGAGCGCATCGCATTGCGCGACGTGCCCATCACCCGCAACGGCACCCTGCCCTTCCAGGTCGAGAACGTGATGGCCGCGACAGCGGCGGCCTGGGCGCTGGGACTCGACTGGGATCTCATCCGCAGCGGCCTGGCCAGTTTCAAGAACGATGCCGCCGGCGTGCCGGGACGCTTCAACCTGATGAGCTATCGCGGCGCCACCGTGATCGCCGACTATGGCCACAACACCGATGCCATGAAGGCCCTGGTGGCGGCGGTCGACACCCTGCCGGCGAAGCACCGCTCGGTGGTCATCAGCGGCGCCGGCGACCGGCGCGACTGCGACATCCGCGACCAGACCGCCATCCTCGGCGAGGCCTTCGACGACGTCATCCTCTATCAGGACGCGGCGCAGCGCGGCCGTGCCGATGGCGAGGTGATGGCATTGCTGCGCCAGGGCCTCCAGGGCGCCGGACGCACGCGACACGTCGACGAGATCCGCGGCGAGTTCGTGGCCATCGACCGGGCCCTGGAACGCCTGCGTCCCGGCGACCTGTCGCTGATCCTGGTGGACCAGGTGGAGGAAGCACTGGCGCACCTGGCCCAGCGCATCGCGCAGGCCGACGCGGCTCCGGCCACCCTGGCTGGCAGCACCGCGGGATCGATCGCCTGATGCCGGGCGGCGCCGGCCTGTCGGAAGAGAGCCCTCACATCGTGCGGGACGCCGCCTACGGAAACTGGCGATGTCCCGATCGGTGGCTCGGGTCCTGGTCTCATGCCCGGTGCCCGGATCGACCACCAGAGTGCTTCGACTCCTTCATCATCTCTCAGGATCGACGACCATGAAAACCGCATTCCGTTCCCTCGGCCTCGCCTGCGTCGCCACGGGCGCCCTGCTGGGTGCATCCTTCTCCTGGGCCCAGGACGCGGCGTCCAAGGCTCATTCGCATGCGCAGGGTGGCCAGCAGCACATGACGTGCGATGGCAAGCAGCAGGACCGCGCGGCATGCCTGCGCGAGGCCGGTGCCGCGCGTCAGGAAGCGCAGCGCGGCGGCTTGAGCAATCCCGGTCCGGGTACCGAGGCCAGCAACGCCCTGGCACGCTGCCAGCTCCAGCCGATGGCCGATCGTGCGGATTGCGAAGCGCGCATCAAGGGAACGGGCCAGACGTCCGCGCAGGGCAGCGTCATGGGCGGCGGCATGATCCGCGAGACCGTCACGCCCGTCCCGGCACCGAGCCGCTGATCGCTGGTCCGGCGGCCTGCCGCCGGGCCGGGGAAGACCTCAGATCCGGGAGTCGATCACCGCATGGGCGATGGCCACGACGGCGGTCGTCATGGCGCGTGCCCGCGGTGCCCACATCTCGGCGATGAACTCAGACGAATCGCCATGCGACGGGGGCACGCTCCCCGCGCGACCGCCCGTGGCGATGAAGTCGAGCATGTCCGCGTAGTCGTCGCTGTCCAGGTGGAGTGTTTGCATTCATCAATCGTAGTGCTCGAACGCGCTCATCCAACCACCCGGGAAGGAGTCAAACAGACGGACGGTCGCAATTGTTCACGGATTGTCAATTGAATGTCAACCGCACCCATTTCAGCCTCTTGTCACTCGACGGTGACACTCTTGGCCAGGTTGCGGGGCTTGTCGACATCGGTGCCACGCGCGCAGGCCGTGTGGTAGGCCAGCAGCTGCAAAGGCACGACATGCAGGAGCGGTGACAAGGCCCCATAGTGCCCCGGCATGCGGATCACGTGGAGGCCTTCGCCGTTGCCGATGTGCGTGTCGCTGTCGGCCAGGACGTAGAGCACCCCGCCCCGCGCCCTCACCTCCTGCAGGTTGCTCTTGAGCTTTTCGAGCAGCGTGTCGTTGGGCGCCACGGCCACCACCGGCATCTCGCTCGTCACCAGGGCCAGCGGCCCGTGCTTGAGTTCGCCGGCGGCATAGGCCTCGGCGTGGATGTAGGTGACCTCCTTGAGCTTGAGCGCGCCTTCCAGCGCGATCGGGTAATGCAGTCCGCGCCCCAGGAACAGCGCGTTCTCCTTGCGGGCGAAATCCTCCGACCAGCCGATGATCTGCGGCTCCAGCGCCAGCACTGCCTGCAGGGCGACCGGCAGATGACGCATCTGCTTGAGATAGGAGGCTTCCTGCGCTTCGTCGAGCCGGCCCCTGGCCTGCGCCAGGGCGAGTGTCAACAGGAACAGACCGGCGAGCTGGGTGGTGAAGGCCTTGGTCGAGGCGACGCCGATCTCCACGCCGGCGCGCGTGATGTAGGCCAGCTTGCACTCGCGCACCATGGCGCTGGTGGCGACGTTGCAGATCGTCAGGGTCTGCTCCATGCCCAGACTGCGGGCGTGCCGGAGCGCGGCCAGGGTGTCGGCCGTCTCGCCCGATTGCGAGATGGTCACGACCAGCGTGCGCGCATCGGGCACCGAATCGCGATAGCGGTATTCGCTCGCGATCTCGACCTGGGTCGGCATCCCGGCGATGCTCTCGAGCCAGTACTTGGCGGTGCAACCGCTGTAGTAGCTGGTGCCGCAGGCCAGGATCAGAACCCGGTCGATCTCCTTGAAGACGCGATGCGCGCTGGCGCCGGTCGCACCATCCTGACCGATGCCGTCGAACAGCTCCGGCACGATGCCCTCGACGCCCTCGAGCGTGTCGGCGATGGCGCGCGGCTGCTCGAAGATCTCCTTCTGCATGTAGTGGCGGTAGGGCCCCAGCTCGGCCGCGCCGCTGTGCGCCCGCACCGTGCGCACCGGCCGCCGCTCGGCATCGAGCAGCTTGTGCGTGCGATCGGCGATCCAGTACTTGCCCGGCTGGAGGTCGACGACGTCGCCCTCCTCGAGATAGACGATCTGGTCGGTCACGCCCGCCAGCGCCATCGCGTCGCTGGCGAGGAAGTTCTCGGTGCCATCGGCACCCACGCCCAGGATCAGCGGCGAACCGGCGCGGGCGCCGATCACGCGGTGCGGCTCGTCGCGGCAGATCACCGCGATGGCATAGGCGCCGCGCAGCTGCAGGACGGCGGTCTTGACGGCTTCGAACAGGTCGCCGTCATACAGGCTGTCCACCAGATGGGCGATGACCTCGGTGTCGGTCTGGCTCGAGAACACATAGCCACGGGCCTCGAGCGTGGCGCGCAGGGCCTCGTGGTTCTCGATGATGCCGTTGTGCACCAGGCCCACGCGGGCCTCGCGGATCGCGCCGGCCTCGTCGCTGTTGGCGGCGCCCGGGCCCAGGCTGAAATGCGGGTGAGCGTTGTGCACGACGGGAGCGCCATGCGTGGCCCAACGCGTGTGGGCGATGCCGGTCAGTCCCTCGACGTGGTCGTCACGCACCTGCGTCACGAGATCGGCGACGCGCGACGTCGTGCGCGTGCGGGTCAGTCCGCCGGCATGCACGGCGACGCCGCAGGAATCGTAGCCCCGGTATTCGAGCCGCTGCAGGCCCTGCACGAGAACCGGGACGATGTTGCGATGGGAAGCCGCGCCGACGATGCCGCACATGGAAGACCTGCCTTGGAAGAACTTTGAGGTCGATGATCCTAGAACGGAGCCCACGACGATTGATTTCCGATTGATCGTCTTTATGAAATATTATTCCTTCAATGACTCGAAATGAAATCCTATTTCAATAGAGGATCATCAATGGAATATCCTTCATTGGACGACATCGATCTGCGATTGCTCGACCAGTTGCAGCGCGATGCGTCCCGAACCAATCAGCAATTGGCGCTCGACCTGCACATCTCGGCGCCCACCTGCCTGCGCCGGGTGCAGCGCCTGCGGGCGGCCGGCCTGATCGAACGCGAGGTGGCCCTGCTGGCGCCCGAGCGTCTGGCACAGGTCCTCGGCCATGGGCTGCAGGCCGTGATCGAGGTCTCCCTCGACCGCCAGGACGCGGCCGCCCTCGATGCCTTCGAGGCCCGCACGATCGCGGACGATGCCGTGCAGCAGTGCTGGCGCGTCTCCCCAGGACCGGATTTCGTGCTGGTGGTGGCCGTGCGCGACATGCCCGGCTACCAGGCACTGGCGCAGCGCCTGTTCACCAGCGATGCCAACGTGCGCAACGTCAAGGCGTTCTTCGGCCTCAAGCGGGCCAAGTTCGAGCCTCGCCTGCCGCTACCGATCTGAGGCCGGGTCGACCGGGCGCTTGGTGGGCCGGCGCCAGTTGGCGAAGCTCACCTGGCGCGCGCGCGAGACCGTCAGGCTGCCGGGCTCGGTGCTCTTGTTGACCGTCGAGCCGCCCCCCACCGTGCCACCGGCGCCGATCTCCACCGGGGCGACCAGCACGCAGTTGCTGCCGATGTGGACGTCGTCGCCGATGACGGTGCGATGCTTGTTGGCGCCGTCGTAGTTGGCCGTGATGCTGCCCGCTCCATAGTTGACCCGCTCGCCGACCGTGGCGTCGCCGAGATAGGCCAGATGGTTGGCCTTGGCGCCCGCCGCCAGCGTCGAATTCTTGACCTCGACGAAATTGCCGATGTGGACCTCGGCGCCCAGCCGGGCGCCCGGACGCAGCCGGGCGAACGGACCGATGCGCGCGTCGCCGCCGACCGTGACGCCGGCACTCTCGCCATCGATGTGCGTGAAGGGATGGATGACCGCGCCGGCCTCGATCCGGGCATTGGCGATGATGCAGTTCGCGCCCACGCGCACGCCCTCGCCCAGCGACACCAGGCCCTCGAAGACGCAGTTGACGTCGATCTCGACGTCGCCTTCGCACTGCAGCGTGCCGCGCAGGTCGAAACGGGCCGGATCGGCCAGGCGCACGCCCCGCGCCATCAGATCCTCGGCCTGGCGCAGCTGCAGGGCCCGTTCGAGCGCCGCCAGCTGCGACGGACTGTTGACGCCGGCGACCTGCGCCGCGTCGTCGATGCGATGCGCCACCACCGGCACGCCATCGGCCGTGGCGAAGCCGACCACATCCGTCAGGTAGTACTCGCCCTGGGCATTGAGGTTGTCCAGCCGGGACAGCCAGCCACGCAGCAGCTGGGCCGGCGCGGCCATCACGCCGCTGTAGACCTCGCGGATGGCACGCTGGGCCTCGTTCGCGTCCTTGTGCTCGACGATCGCCAGCACCCGGCCTTCGGCGCCATCGGCGCCAGCGGGGGCGCGCACCACGCGGCCATAGCCGGAAGGGTCGTCGAACGCGATCGTCAGCAGCGCCAGGCGCTCGCCACCACTGGCGTCGACCAGCGCGCGCAGGGCCGCTTCGCCGATCAGCGGCACATCGCCGGACAGCACCAGCACGGTGCCGTCGTCGGGCAGCAGCGGCATCGCCTGCTGCACGGCGTGGCCGGTGCCCAGCTGGGGCATCTGGCGCGCGAAACGGATGTCCCCGCCCTGCGGCAGCGCCGACAGCGCGGCCTCGACCTCGTCGGCGCCATGACCGGTGACGACGACCACGTGGCGCCCGCCGATGCGCGCGGCGGTATCCATCACGCGCGCCACCAGGGACCGGCCACCCAGCCGGTGCAGCACCTTGGGCAGCCGGCTCTTCATGCGCGTGCCCTTGCCGGCGGCCATGACGATGGCATCGACCGGACGGTCGATCGCGGGAGACGATGGAACAGAATTCGCTTGTGGGCTCATGGAACGATCAGGAAAAGGAACGTCGCCGGATTCTCGACGAAAGATGTCGTCGCCCACTTTCGGTGAGGGGCGCATGTAATCACGCGGTATTCAATATGAGCCTTCTCATTCAGTTCCCTGAACAATTTATAACAACACTTCAATCTGAGAATTCCGTCACGAAAAATGCTTTAGCCTTCCAAAAGGCCTAAGTATTTCTAACTTAAGTAGTAATTTTCCCTAAAATTCAGTGCCGATTACCATTGACATCCATGAATATCTCACTCTGCACATTGTTCGAAGGAAACTACCATTTCGGCGTTGCTGCGTTGACGAACTCATTGGCGTCGTCGGGTTTTCCGGGCACCCTCTGGGTCGGCTATCGGGGCGCCCTGCCCGGGTGGATCGTCGATTCACCCGATTTCGATCGGCAGACCGGTCGGCTGCAGGTCACGCCGACCTTCCAGCTCCAGATGCTGCAGGTCGACACGCCGCTGCATTTCACCTACTACAAGCCGATGCTGCTGCGCGAGATGCTGACGAAGCACACGCCGACGGCGGACATGGTGGGTTACCTCGATCCGGACATCGTCGTGAAGTGCCAGTGGTCCTCGTTCGAGGGCTGGTTCAGCCAGGATGGCATCTCTCTCGTGGAGGACATCAACGCCCTGTTCCCGGCCCGGCATCCGAAGCGCCTGCAATGGACCCAGTTCTTCGCGCGCCACGACGTGCAGACGCGGCGCTCGCTGGAGCGCTACTACAACGCCGGCTTCATCGCGGTCTCGCGCCAGCATCTGGACTTCCTGGACCTGTGGGGCCGGCTCTGCGAGCTGGTGGTCGACTACAACCAGGGCGCCAAGGACCTCAAGGTCGGCGGCGGTGACGCCCTGTTCCATTCCACCGACCAGGACGCCCTGAACTTCGCGCTCATGGTGACCGATGCGCCGTTGAACACCACCGGTCCCGACGGCATGGACTTCACTCCGGGCGGCACCTACCTGTCGCATGCCATCGGCAAGACCAAGCCCTGGCATGGCCGGCACATCCAGCGCGCGCTGGGTGGCGTGCCGCCCTCGATGGCCTGCAAGGCCTACTTCCAGTTCGCCGATGGCCCGATCCAGGCCCACTCGTCGCGCGACCTGGCCTGGCAGCGCATGTGCGTGCGTTTCGCCGCCGCCTTCGGCCGCATCTACCGCCGCGCCTGAGACCGCCGCTCAGATCAGCGGCACCCGGCGCAGGGGCCGCTCGAAATAGTCGCCCAGCGTCTGCAGCGCATGCGGCTCCAGGATGCGAAGCCGGCCGTCCTCGATGCGATGCAGGCCCAGGCCCTGGAGGCGGCGCAGCGTCTTGTTGGTGTGCACGAGCGACAGCCCCAGCGCATCGGCGATGTGCTGCTGGTTGAAGGGGAAAGGCACGCTGCCATCGCGCATCATCCCGACGCGTTCGGCCCGGCGGTAGAGATGCATGAGCAGCATGGCGACCCGTTCCGAGGCATTGCGCCGTCCATTGGTCACGACGTTGTCGTCGAGCATCTTCTCCTCGCGCGCCGCCAGCCAGGTGATGTCGTAGCCGAGCTTGGGCTGGGCGCTGAACATCTCCCACAGCCGGTCGCGCTCGAAGACGCAGAGCGTGGCGTCGGTGGCGGCCTCGACCCCATGCGTCTGGCCTTCGGCGAATTCCTCCTGCAGCCCGATGAAATCGCCCGGCAGCAGGAAGATCAGGATCTGGCGCCGGCCGTCGCTCAGGGTCTTGTAGCGGAACGCCCAGCCGCTGTAGAGCGTGAAGATCCAGGGACTGCGCTTGTATTCCTCGATGACGGATTCGCCGGCGCGCACCGTGCGGGTGCCATGGCGGAAGGCGTGGATCGTCTCCAGTTCCTCCTGCGCCATGCCCAGGAAGGCCGGATTGGAACGCAGTTCGCAGGTGGGACAGGCATGGGGGCAGTGCGGCAACTCCGGAGGCATCAGGTCGTCATCTTTCACGTCCGACTATAGGACGCGCGGCCATGTCTTTTGACATTTCGGCCTTGACCACGACTGCATAGACTCGCGCACCGCCTCGACCGAGCCCCATGTCAGCAGTCCACGAAATCCTCTATTGCAGCGTCCTGGCGCCGGACCAGCCCATCGGCATCGTCGGCCGGATCGTCTCCCAGGCACGGGCACGCAATGCGCAGCATCGCATCACCGGCCTGCTCGTCTTCGACGGCCTGCGGTTCTGCCAGCACGTGGAAGGCTCGCACGACGATGTCGTGGCGCTGATGCGGCGCATCGAACAGGACTCGCGCCACCAGGCGGTGCGCGTGGTCTACCAGGGCACGCGTTCCGAGCGGCGCTACCAGCGCTTCGACCTGGGCTATGCGCAGAGCGAGGAGCCCGACGACATGGCGGGCATCCACGAACTCGAGGGCCGGGCCGCGCTGGAACGCTTCCTGCTGCTGCGCACCGGCTTCGACGTCAACGGCTGAGCGGAGCGGCGTCGGCCACGGCCCATTCGTAGGCCGCGCCCTGCGCATCCCAGGGCTCCAGCACGATCCGCTCGCCCGCGGCCAGCGCCAGGCTGTCCCCGGGCGCCAGCACGAGGTCCTCGGTGGCGCGGCGGCGCGTCGCGTCGCGCGTGACCCAGAGGCGGCCCCGGGCCACCCGCAGCACGCCGGCCTGCGTGGCCCGCAGGCTGGTGGCCCGTCCCGATGCCAGTTCGGTGATGGTGGCGCGGACCGCCATGGCCTGGAAGGGGAGCGCGGCCGGCAGCGACCGGGACACCGGCGGCGAGGAGGACGAAGGATCGAGGACGGCGCTGGACATGACGGGTTCCTGACAAGGTGGATCGCGTCGCATCGACGCGCTTCGGGAATGAATGATCCGGCCGGCCCCGTTGGCAGTCCAATGAATTGGGCATACGCTACTGATTCGATTCCCGCATCAATCCATCCATGCACTTCTCCCAGACCCACCTGCGCACCCGGCCGATCGCCGCCGGCCAGCTGCGTGCCTTCGAGGCCGTCGCGCGGCATCTGAACTTCCGCGCCGCCGCCGAGGAGATGGCGCTGACGCAGTCCGCCGTCAGCCGGCAGATCCAGGCCATCGAGGAGGACATCGGCGTCGCCCTGTTCCTGCGCCACACGCGCGCGGTGGAACTCACGTCCGCGGGCGCGCAACTGCTGCTGGCGGTCCAGCAGGCCCTGCCGCGCATCGATGGCGCGGTGCGCCAGATCCGCCAGAGCGCGGGTCGCCAGAGCGTCTCGCTCACGACCTTCGCCTCGTTCGCCTCGATGTGGCTCATTCCCCGCCTGGAGGCGTTCCAGCGCGAGCAGCCGGGCATCGACATCCGCATCGACGCCAGCGATGTCGCGGTCGACCTGGACGTGGCCGATGTCGACATCGCCCTGCGCTATGGTCCGCGCGAGAACATGCCGTCCGGCGCGCTGCGCCTGTTCGGCGAGACGCTGACGCCGCTGGCGAGTCCCTGGCTGCTCAAGAGCAGCGCGCCGATCCGCGAGCCCGCCGACCTGAGCGCGTTCACGCTGATCGAGGCCGGCGACGCGCATCGCACGCACCTGGAATGGCTGACCTGGCGGCGCTGGTTCGAGAGCCACGGCGTCAAGCGCGCCCAGCCGCGCCGCTGGCTCTACTTCAACTACGCCTACCAGATGGTCCAGGCGGCCCTGACCGGCCAGGGCCTGGTGCTGGCCCGCAGTTCGCTCATCGCCGAGAGCCTGGCCAATGGCGACCTGGTCGAGGTGCTGCCGCGCCACCGCATGGACTCGCCGATGGCCTACTGGCTGCTGGTGGGTCCGCGCAACGCCCTGCGCCCGGAGATCAAGGCCTTCTGCGAATGGCTGCAGGACCAGGCCCGGATCACGCGCGAGACCATCGGCGAGGTCCCCGACCCCGACACCATCGACCATCTCGACTGAGCGGCGGGCGATCCATCGGCAGGATCGCGAGTGGCCACCCGGGGTGCCTAGCCGATCGGCCAGACCACGCCGTTGTCGTTCAGGATGGCGTCGAGCGGCACGTCGTGCGCCTGGGGCTCGAAGTTCTCGAGGAAGCCATGGGTGAAACCCAGGCCCACGGTGAAGGGCCTCGGCTCGAGCGCCGCCAGCGTGCGGTCGTAGAAGCCCCCGCCATAGCCCAGCCGGTAGCCGCCCGCGCTGTAGCCCAGGCAGGGCACGAACAGCAGCGTCGGCACGATGAGCTCGGTGTCCTTGGGCTTGGGGATGTCGTAGGCGTCGTTCTCCATCGGACAGCCCGGATACCAGGAGTGGAAGGTCAGCGTGCCGTGCTCGCGGTTGACCACCGGCAATCCGATGCGGCGACGATGCGGTTCGTCGAGCAGCTCGCCATCCTCCTTCCAGCGATGCAGCGCCGGCAGCGGATCGAATTCGCCCTTGATCGGCCAGTAGGCGCCGATCACGGTATCGGGGCGTCCGACCAGCCAGATGCGCATCACGCGTTGCAGCAGATCCGCGCGTCGTGCCCGGTCGGGCAGTCCCAGGCGCTGCTCGATCAGTGCCGCGCGCAGTTGCGATTTGAGAAAAGCGGCAGTTTGTCCCCGCTCTTCCGGTGCATTTCCATCGTGTGCCTTGTCCATAATCCCCCGATGCAGTTCCTAAGCATTCTGGCATCACGGCGCCATCGACCCATCGCCATCGTCGGCGCCCTCCTCCTGTCCGCGCTCGCGCTGCTCCAGCCGGCGTGTGCCCAGAGCGCTTCGGACGACACGATCCTGCAGATGCGCCAGGCCTTCCAGCGTGGCGACAAGGCACGCCTGTCAGCCCTGCTGCCGCAGGCGCGCGGCCATGCGCTCGAACCCTGGGCCGCCTATTGGGAACTCAAGGCGCGCCTGCAGGAGGCCGGCCCGACCGACGTGCAGGATTTCCTGGCGCGCTACGCCGGCACCTACCAGGAGGACCGGCTGCGCAACGACTGGCTGCTGCTGCTGGGCCAGCGCCGCGACTGGGACGGCTTCGCCGGCCTGCATCCGCTCTACCGCATGCGCGACGACGCCCAGGTGCGCTGCTACGCGATCCTGGTGGACATGCTCAGGAACGGCGTCGGCACGCGGGCCCAGGCCGACGAGGTGCGCGACCTCTGGCTGCGCCAGCGCGAGGCCGAGGACGGGTGCCTGACGGCCGCCGACCGACTCGTCGCCGCCCGCCTGATCGCACCGGAGGACGTCTGGAAGAAGGCCCGCCTGGCCATCGAGGCCAACCGGCCGCAGGCCGCGCGCGACGCCATCGCGCTGATCGCGCCGGACGCCCTGCCGACCTTCACGCAGATCAACGCCAACGCCGGGCGCTTCCTGTCGGGCGCCATCATGGCCGCCTCGACCGAGCGCAAGGAGATGGTGGTGCTGGCCCTGATCAAGACCGCCATCGCCGACCCCGACATGGCCGCCACGCTGCTCGACGGCAAGTGGGGCCTGATGCTCAAGCCCGAGGAACGCAACTGGGTCTGGGGCGCCATCGGGCGGCAGGCCGCGACCAAGCTGTCGCCGCTGGCCAACTCGTACTTCGCCAATGTCACGAAGAACGCCGACCTGTCCGACGACATGCTCGGCTGGAAGGCGCGCGCCGCGCTGCGCACCGGCCAGTGGAAGGACGTCCAGGCCGCCATCGCGGCGATGGGCGAGAGCGCCCGCCAGGACCCGACCTGGACCTACTGGCATGCGCGCGCCCTCGACGCCATCGGCGGCGACGAACGCCGCGCCCAGGCCCGCGCGCTGCTCGAAGGCATCGCCGGCACGCGCGGCTTCTACGAGATGCTGGCCCAGGAGGACCTGGGCCGGCCCATCGTCGCGGCGCCACGCCCGGCGCCGCTCACGACCGAGGAACGCCAGGCCGCGCGCGCCAATCCGTCGCTCGCGCGCGGACTCCAGGCCATCGCGATCGGCCTGCGCTCCGAAGGCGTGCGCGAATGGAACTACGCCACCAGCCTGCACGACAAGGGCGGCATGGGCGACCGCGAACTGCTCGCCGCCGCCGACCTCGCGTGCCAGCGCGAGGTCTGGGATCGCTGCATCAACACCAGCGAGCGCACCAAGGACGTGATCGATGCCCAGCAGCGCTTTCCCATGCCATTCCACGACACCGTGCTGCGCAAGAGCCGCGACATCGGCCTGGACCCGGCCTATGTCTACGGCCTGATCCGCCAGGAGAGTCGCTTCATCATGGACGCGCGCTCGGGCGTCGGTGCCTCCGGCCTGATGCAGGTGATGCCGGCGACGGCCCGCTGGACCGCCAACAAGATCGGCCTGGCGGGCTTCACCCCGAACCAGATCAACGATCGCGAGACCAACATCACCATCGGCACCAACTACCTGAAGCTGGCGCTCGACGACTTCGACGGCTCGATGGCGCTCGCCGCCGCGGCCTACAACGCCGGGCCGGGCCGGCCGCGCGTCTGGCGCAACGGCCCGGTCATGGACGCCGCCATCTGGGCCGAGAACGTGCCCTTCTCCGAGACCCGCGACTACGTGAAGAAGGTGCTGGCCAACACCACCAACTACGCCGCGATCATCACCGGCCAGCCGCAGTCGCTGCGCGCGCGACTCGGGCGCGTCGGCCCGCGCGACGCGCGCGAACCCGAACCCAACCGCGACCTGCCCTGACGATGGGTTGGCTCGACGAGGTCGGCGACACCGTCGCGGCGGAGTTCGCCGACTTCGGCGACGTGCCGCAGATCACCCGCATCGTGGTGCGCCTGGGACTGGCGACCCTCCTGGGCTTCGCGCTGGGCTTCGAGCGCGAGCAGCGGGGCAAGGCCGCCGGCATCCGCACGCACATGCTGGTGGCCATCGGCTCGGCATTGTTCGTGCTGGTGCCTCAGCAGAGCGGCATCGTCGCGGGCGACATGAGTCGCGTGATCCAGGGCCTGATCGCCGGCATCGGCTTCCTGTGCGCCGGCACCATCCTCAAGAGCGGGCGCGACGAGCAGCAGGTCCAGGGCCTGACCAGCGCGGCCGGCCTGTGGATGACCGCCGCCATCGGCATGGCCTGCGGCCTGGGCCGCGAGACGATGGCCCTGCTCAGCACGCTGCTCGCCCTGGCGGTGCTGACGCTGATGCCCTACGTGGTCAGGCTGATCGAGCGCGCGCTGGGCGAGCCCCTTGACCGCACGCCACCACGGCGCTGAAGGCATCAATCGGCAGCGGCTTCGGCATCAATCGAGGCAGGCCGCGGCGCTAGCATCGGATCCGCCCACCCAAGGATCCAGCACCATGCCCCAGCTCTACATCGGCAACAAGAACTACTCCTCCTGGTCGATGCGGCCCTGGGTGCTGATGCGCCAGGCCGGCATCGCGTTCGAGGAGGTCAAGGTGCGCTTCGACTCGTTCGGGTCCGGCTCGGAATTCCGCCGCGTCGTCGATGCGCTCAACCCGGCGGGAACGGTCCCGATCCTGGTCGATGGCGACATCGTCGTCGCCGACACGCTGGCGATCGCCGAGTACCTGGCCGAGACCCATCCTGAACTCGCCCTGTGGCCCGCCGACCGGGCCCGGCGCGCCCAGGCCCGCGCCCTGTGCGCCGAGATGCACGCGGGCTTCCGCGCCCTGCGCGCGCACTGCGGCATGAACCTCGAGGCCGACCTGTCGCTGCAGGGCCGCCTGGTCCTGCGCGACCAGCCGGGCGTGCGCGCCGACCTGGAACGCATCGTCGCCATGTGGAGCGGGCTGCTCGCCACCCATGGCGGTCCGATGCTGTTCGGCGACTTCGGCATCGTCGACGCCTACTACGCGCCGGTGGCGACCCGGATCAGGACCTATGCATTGCCGGTGCCGCCGGACGTGGCGGCCTACGTCGACCGGGTGCTGGCGTTGCCGGGCGTGCGCGCCTGGATCGACGACGCGCTGGCCGAGCACGACTTCATCGACTTCGACGAGCCCTACCGGATGGCGCCCTGAATCAGAAGCGGTAGGTGACCGCCGCGTAGGTGACGATCGGGTCGAGCTTCAGGCGCGCCTCGCTGGTGCCGATGGTCGCGCCGTTGGCCGCGCGGGTGGTCAGCGATGCCGTCGTCTTCAAGGGGATGTACGACACCGACAGCGACACGCCCCAATGGCGATCGAACTGCCAGGACACGCCGGCGTTGAGCACCGGTGCGAAGGACTTGTCGAGCTTGGCCGAGGTGCTGGTCGTGCCGGCGGGCCGGCGCAGCTGGCCGCCCAGGGCGTTCTGCAGGCTGTCGGTGAGATTGACATCGCTGTACCAGACATAGGTGGCGCCCAGGCCCAGGGAGAAGCGGATGGGGTCGTTGCCGTTGCCGAAGTAGTACTTGCCCAGGATGGTCGGGCTCCACTGCTTGGCCTGGCCGATCTCGCCCAAGCGGGCCAGCGAGCCCTCGCCCTGGAGCTTGAACTTCGGCGGCACGCCCACCACGCCCTCGACGGCCCAGTTGCTGTCGGCGAAATAGATCGCGCTCAGGCCCACCGTGTCGGCCTTGTCGACGCCCGAGCCGGAGCCGGGCACCTCGGCGCGGACGGGCGACGTGAACGTCAGGGGCTTGCTCGAATCCTGGGGCGCGAAGTGGAGCCAGCCGGCGCCGACGACCCAGTCGCCGGCCTGCTGCGCCATGGCGCCGGAGGCACAGAGCGTGGAGGCGGCCAGTATGCAGAGGGATTTCTTCATGATGGAAAGGCAATGGAGTGACAGCAGATGGAAAGGGAATCAGACCGATGGTCGAGCACCGGCGACCGGATTTTCGAACGATCGTTCTTTTCCAAGGCTCGGGACTATCCCTAAACTCGATCGCATGAAGACCTTCCTCGTTGGCGGCGCGATCCGCGATGCCCTGCTCGGCCGCCCCGGTGGCGACCGCGACTGGGTGGTGGTGGGCGCCACGCCGCAGCACATGGCCGATGCCGGCTTCCTGCCGGTCGGCCGCGATTTTCCGGTGTTCCTGCATCCCGCCACGCGCGAGGAGCACGCGCTGGCGCGCACCGAGCGCAAGAGCGCGCCCGGCTATCGCGGCTTCGTCGTGCATGCCGCGCCGGATGTCACCCTGGAGCAGGACCTGGCGCGACGCGACCTGACCGTCAACGCCATCGCCCTGCCGGCCGAACAGGCGGACGCGGCGGCCGGCGGCGGCCGGATCGACCCGGCGCTGCTCGTCGATCCCTATGGCGGCCAGCGCGACCTGCGCGACCGCGTGCTGCGCCATGTCACCGATGCGTTCCGGGAGGACCCGGTGCGCATCCTGCGCGTGGCGCGCTTCGCCGCCCGCTTCGAGGACTTCGACATCGCCGCCGAGACGCAGGCGCTGATGCGCGAGATGGTGGCCGCCGGCGAGGTCGACGCGCTGGTGCCCGAGCGCGTCTGGCAGGAACTCGCGCGCGGCCTGATGGAGCGCCGGCCGTCGCGCATGTTCGAGGTGCTGCGCGCCTGTGGCGCCCTGGCCGTGCTGCTGCCCGAGGTCGACCGGCTGTGGGGCGTGCCGCAGACCGCCACGCATCATCCGGAGGTCGACACCGGCGTGCACCTGATGATGGTGCTGGACATGGCCGCGCGCCTGGAGGCGCCGCTGGCCGTGCGTTTCGCCTGCCTGACGCACGACCTGGGCAAGGGCGAGACGCCGGCCGAGCTGCTGCCGCGCCACATCGGCCACGAGCAGCGCAGCGCCCGGCTGCTGCGCGCGCTGTGCGAGCGCTGGCGCGTGCCGGTCGAGCTGCGCGAACTCGCCGACGTGGTGGCGCGCGAGCACGGCAACATCCACCGCAGCACCGAGCTCGGCGCCGCCGCGCTGCTGCGACTGTTCGAGCGCTGCGACGCGCTGCGCAAGCCGCGGCGCTTCGACGAGGTGCTGCTGGCCTGCGAATGCGACGCGCGCGGACGGCTGGGATTCGAGGAACACGCCTACCCCCAGCGCGCCCGGCTCGCCGCGCTGCTGGCGGCGGCCCTGGCCGTCGAGACGCGCCCGATCGCCGAGGCGGCGGCGCTCGCGGGCGCGAAGGGGCCGAGGA
>Ga0308164_10001579_pt1 | contig 26027 bp, 22 predicted proteins | sample PhyTR2_FD_201031 | JGI IMG/M metagenome (GOLD analysis project Ga0308164, IMG submission 201031) | Phyllosphere microbial communities from UC Gill Tract Community Farm, Albany, California, United States - DLSLT.R2 | ecosystem: Host-associated > Plants > Phyllosphere > Unclassified | place: USA... | reverse complement strand
GGCCGCACTCACTGGATGAGCTGGAACAGCTGGCGCGTAACGTTGCTGCCGCGCTGCCCTCCGGTCAGTGGCGACAGGATCTGCCACCGCCGCAGCTGACCAGCGATACCTGCTGGCAGCTGGCAGATAGCGCGCCTGCGGCGCTATGGCGCAGCTGGATACTGGATAGCAGTGACGGTGTCACGTTATGGCGTGAATTTCTGCTGGATGAAGCACCTGGATCGCTGCTGGCTACCCTGCGTGAGCAGGGGCTGGCGGAGTCGCTGGAGCTGAAGTGGATCTATCAGGCGGGAGGCGCGCTCTGGCTGGCGCTGGGCGTTGAAACGCATCAACCCGAAACCGTTAATGTTTTGATCGATAGTTATCTGAATGCACTGCGCCAGACGAATGCGCCACAACATCAACACTATCAGCAGCTGGCGCAGCAGCGATTCGTGACACTGTCACCGATGGAGCAGTTGCGCCAGCGCGCAATCGGCTTTGCACCAGATGAAGCCGTGCCTGCGTTACAGCCGCTGCTGGCGCGTCTCACCGACGCGCCGGGCACGCTGCTGTTCTGCACGTCGCACCCGGCTGAGGAAATCCTTCAGACACAGGGATTCAGCCTGGCGCTGACCGCCTGGCAACCAGCCCCATCTGAGGCGCTACCTGCGGCCAATTTCACTTTCTATCCGTTCGAGACCGCCTTAACGTCTGAGCCGCTGCCCGCGCAGGCGGTGGCATTGCCGCATTTTCAGCCTGATGACCTGCAGGCGACGCTGATCCTGCGACCAGAGTTCTGGTCAACGTTCACCGAAGCGGCAGGCGAAGCGCTGGGGCGGCGGTTACGTCCGCTGTTTGCCGCGTTGCGTCATCAGGGCGGCAACGGCAGCTGGCAGGAAGTGGAGGGCGTGTGGCAACTGACGCTACAACTGACGCCGGATGAGGCGGTGGCTGACCGGGCGCTGAGCCAGATTGTCGCCGCACTGACGCTGCCGGTTGAGGCGGCGCAGCCTTCTTCGGGGGAAAGCATCGCGATCCGTGCACTGCTGCGGCAGTTGCCCTGGCAACTGGCCGCCACCATTACGCCACATTGCTGGCGGGCAGCGCTGAAAGGCGGCAACGCGGCACTGCATTCGCTGATTGCCCGGCGGCTGAGCGCACTGTCGCTGCCGGTTAACCCTGACACGCCGCCAAAGCGCATGACGACGCAAACCGGTATGACGCGCCTGCCACACAGCAGCGCGGACAATGCTCTGCTGCTTTTTATCCCGCTGCATCGTCCTGAACAGCTGGCGGCGCTTCGCGCGCTGGCGCTGATCTATGAGCCGCGCTTTTTCCAGCGCTATCGCGTTGAGCAGCCTATCGGTTATGTGGTCAGCAGCCGCTATATGCGCTGTGCCGATGAAGATGGGGTGCTGTTTGCGCTGCAGTCGCCCGATTACAGCGCGCTGTCACTGCTGCGCTACTGCCGCAACTTCCTGCGGTCACTGAACGAGACGCTGGCGGGTTACGATCTGGCGGCACTGAAAGCGCGTCTTCTGAGCCGGGAAGTGGATCAGCCACTGGCGTGCTTACGCGCTGACAATGGCCTGGCAGAACCGGATGCGGCGCAGATTGAGGCGCTGACACTTGCGGATCTGCAACAGCTTCACCGCACGCTGATTCAGGATCGCCGCCGCTGGCGGGTGCTGTTCACCGGCGGTGAAAATGTGTAGCGCCCGGTATAAAGTTGCTGAATTTATTTGAAAATTACCGACAAATCTCTTCACTGTCTATTCCGGGCGAACTGGACCACACTCAATTCACTTTGTCCGCATAAGGAATTGACCGTGAAAAACTTCAAACGTATTGCACTGCCCCTGTTAGCCGCTGCCACCCTCTACGCCCCGTTGTCTCAGGCTGAGGCGATGCACTACCAGCTGAATCCTGAGCATACGTCGGTGATTGTTGCCTGGAACCACTTCGGCTTCTCAAACCCTACCGCTGATATCCCTGATGCAACCGGTAACCTGGTGTTTGATAAAGATCATCCAGAGGCATCACGCGTTGACGTGACCCTGCCAGTCAGCAAAATCGACAGCCACGTGGCTGCGCTGACCAAAGAATTCAAAGGCGCTGAGTACTTCGACACCGCTAAATATCCGACTGCGACCTTCCACAGCACCAAAGTGGTGGCGAAGGGCGACAACAAATTTGATGTTGAAGGCAACCTGACCCTGAAAGGGATCACCAAGCCAGTTACGCTGCACGCGACGCTGAACAAGCAGGGCGAGCATCCGATGGTGAAAAAGCAGGCGATTGGTTTTGATGCCACCGGCACCATCAAGCGTTCTGACTTCAAGCTGGACAAATATGTCCCAGCGGTAAGCGACGAGGTCACCCTGACACTGTCAACTGAAGCCTACGCGAAGTAAGTCTGGGCTACGTAATAGGGGCCGCGGCCCTTATTACGTTCTTATCATTGAGGCGGATAGCTCTTCGTCCTTAAGTACATCTGCTGAAACCCTGCCTGCAGCGATCCTCATTAACGCTGGAACTGCACCATAAAGAGGCCGTTAACTGACCAGGCTGTCATAGCCCTTTCGGCGATAATTGAGCACCGAGATGCCCCAGAAAATCACAAAAATTCCCACAGCCACGTAGCCCACACTGCCCATATTGTCGTTAAGCTGGCCGATCCCCGTCCACAGTCCGCCGTGCATATCCAGCTTATCCGCTATCAACCCGAGCGCTTCCAGGCCGCCGATAAACAGGGCGATGACCACACTGGTGGCGGTAATCGTGATGTTGTAATAGAGCTTACGCACCGGTTTATCAAATGCCCATCCGTACGCGCCGACCATAACAAAATTATCCAGCGAATCGACCAGCGCCATGCCGCAGGCAAACAGGACCGGAAACACCAGAATGCTCCACACTGACATACCAGAAGAAGCACCCGCTGCAGACAGACCCAGCAGGCTGATTTCGGTGGCAGTATCAAAACCCAGCCCGAATAAAAACCCCACCAGATACATCTGCCAGCTTCTGTTGACCAGATTAAATGCGAAATGAAAAAGCCTGCTCATTACGCCACCGTTTACCGCGAGCAGAACATCCTGCGACGCATCGGTGTTGCCCTGTTTGACCTGCTGGAAACGGCGGTAAACATCGCGCAGGATCAGCGCATTCAGTAGCGCCATAAGCAGCAGAAACAGGGCCGAAATCAGCGTACCCATTGACCGGCCAAAATCATGTAATCCGCCAATTTTATCGCCAAAAACCAGCGATGTGGCGGCAATAGCCACACAGGCCAGTACTACGATGGTCGAATGCCCGAGTGAGAAAAAAGCGCCGACGGCAACCGGACGCTGTCCCTGCTGCATTAATTTGCGTGTCACGTTATCAATAGCAGCAATGTGATCGGCGTCGACAGCGTGGCGCAGACCATAGCCATAAGCCAGCAGTGAGGCCGCGATCAGCGCTGCGCTGTGATGGAAGACTATAAGCGCCCAGCCCCAGGCCGCTAAATTAGCTGCGATCAATCCGCATAACAGCCAGCCGGCACGGCGGTGAGTGTGAAAAAAATCACGGTTTATCATGATAATCCTTATGTGTTGATGAAAAGCCAGAATGCTGAAGGCGGGCACAGGCGATAACCGCCTGGCCCAGCGCCAACCCGCCATCGCCAGCCGGCACCTGTTGTGGCATCAGGACCTGAAGAGGGGCTAAATAGTGAGGCAGAAGCTGTCGCAGCAGCCGGTTGTGCAGTACGCCACCGCCCAGCACGACGGTGGTGATGCCGTGGCTTCGCGCCTGATGAAGGGCGAGGGCGGCAAAGCCCTGCGCCAGCGCGTCATGAAAGGCAAACGCCCGCTCGGCGGGTGCTGCCTGCCAGTTAAGCCATTGCCGCCAGAACGTCGCGAGATCCAACAGGGTTTGCTTACCGGTGTGGAGCAAAGGCAGGGTGACCGGATGCAACACACCCTGCGCGCTGCGTGCCAGCGTCTCCAGACGACAGGCGGCTTCGCCTTCCCAGCTCAGACTTGCGGGTGCGCAATGGAGGGCCGCGGCGACGGCATCAAATAAGCGCCCGCAGGACGAGGCCCGTGGCGCATTGATTCCGGCGCTAATCGCCTTTGAAAGCGGCAACCACGGATGTGATAACACGGTGTCCGCTTCAGAGCGTGTCTGCCAGTCCGGCACAAACGCCTGCCAGTGCGCCAGTAAGTTACGCCAGGGTTGCCGTGCGGCACGGTCACCGCCCGGCAAGGCGACGGCAGGGAGCCCGCCTGCATGCTCACAGTGCAGGTAATCCACCAGTAAACACTCCCCGCCCCATAATGCCCCATCCTCACCATAGCCGAGTCCATCCAGCGCCAGTCCGACCACTCTCCCGCCGTCCAGCGGCCAGCTATGTTCTGCCAGACAGGCGGCGAGATGCGCATGATGGTGAAACACCGCCATCCTGTTGATTGTCGGGCGTTGCGCCTGACAGTAGCTGACGGCGTCAGGATGCGCATCACAGACCGTTATCTCCGGTGTACAGTCATAGAGCTGCTGAAAATGAGCAATGGCCTGTTGCTGCTGGCTGGCAATATCGCTGCGGGTGATAGAGCCAAAATGCGGACTGAGAATAGCCTGATTGCCGCGAAGCAGGCAGAAGGTGTTTTTGCGTTCACCGCCCAGCGCCAGCAGGGGATACGGACTGTCAAATCCGGCGGGCAGAGTAAGTGCATCAGGCACGTAACCGCGCGACCGGCGCAGCATTTCGCTGCCATGCTCCGTCACCCGAAGCAGTGAATCATCAGCGCGCTGCACAATGTCGCGATTATGCAACAGCCAGAGGTCGGCGATATCCTTAAGTTGATCGCGTCCCGTCTCATTGGTCAGTGCGGGCGCACAGCCGTTTGCATTGCCGGAGGTCATTACCAGTGGGGTCTGACAGGCCTGCATCAGTAAATGGTGCAGCGGCGTAAACGGCAGCATCAGCCCGATTTCATCCATGTCCGGTGCAACCGCCGCACACAGCGGTGACCGCGGATTTTTCGTAGTCAGAACAATTGGTGCGGCTGGCGATTGCAGCCTCTCGCGCAGTCTGCTTTGCGCGTGGATATCGCTGCACTGCGCCAGCCAGCTGATGTCCGGCAGCATCACAGCCAGTGGCTTAGTCGGACGCTGCTTGCGTTGACGCAGACGCAGCACTGCCGCCTGCTGTGTGGCATCACAGGCGAGATGGAAGCCACCCAGCCCCTTAATGGCAACGATTTTCCCTGCCTGTATCGCCATCGCCGCCTGCGCCACTGCTGCCTCGTCCTGCGCCAGAACGTCGCCATGGTGTAATGTCGCGCTGACGCAAGGGCCGCAGTGCGGACAGGCGATCGGCTGGGCGTGAAAGCGCCGGTCGGCCGGGTTGCAATACTCCCGCTCGCAGGCCGGGCATAGCCTGAATTGGGCCATGCTGGTCAGCGCGCGGTCGTAAGGCATGGCACGGATCAGCGTAAAACGCGGCCCGCAGTGGGTACAATTGGTAAAGGCATAGTTAAACCGGCGGTCGGTTGGTCGGGCCATATCCTGCAGGCAGGCCGGGCAGGTTGCCGCATCAGGAACCACCTGGGTATTCATCCGGCTGTGACGGCTATCAGTGATAGTGAAATTTTGCGGCGCCGTCTGCCAGACGAAATCATCGACAATCAGGCTGTCAATCTGCGCCAGCGGCGGGCAGTCACGACGTAACTGTTCTGTCAGCGCGTCAAGGCTGACAGGTTTAAGTAGCCTGATTTCTACGCCTGCGCTGTCGTTGCTGACCTCACCACGCAGCTGCAACTGGTGTGCCAGTTGCCAGATAAATGGCCGGAAACCGACCCCCTGTACTTTGCCGTAAATGCGAATACGTATGCCGGAAACAGACATGACTCTCTCATTTCCTTACGATTCGGGCGGCAACCCGGCAGCCACTGTGACCCCGAAGCCCTGATGAGTATCAGCTCTTCGGGATCGCGTTGTGCGCTGCTGTGCTGCGACGCGAAAATGATGATAAGTACGCGTCAGGATGCCCTGGTGAAATTAAATCCCGCTGGCGGGGATCAGGTCTTCAGCGGCGCTGCGCAGGCGGGCTTTCATGTCGCTGTAAGTCTGATGTGCGTAGCTTTCTGCCCAGCGTTGATCGGCGATCGGTTCGACTTTCACTGCGCAGTATTTGGTTTCAGGCGTTTTAGAGATAGGGTCGAGGTTATCCTGCGTCAGTTCATTGCAGGCGCCGATCCACCACTGGTAAGTCATGTAAACCGCACCGGCATTAATACGTTCGTTGTAATTGACGCGTGAGATGACTTTGCCACGGCGTGAGGCTACCCAGACCAGTTGCTGGTCACTGATAGTCAGCGCCTGTGCATCGATCGGATTCATCTGCACGAAGCCAGGTTCGTCAGCCAGCGTTTGCAATGCTGCACAGTTGCCGGTCATGGAACGACAGGAGTAGTGGCCGACTTCGCGAACGGTACACAGTACCAGCGGATAGCTGTCGTCCGGCAACTCAGCCGGCGCGCGCCACGGCGCGGCAAACAGCTGACCTTTACCGGTTGGGGTATCGAAGTGGTTATTGGCATACAGGTAGGGCGTGCCAGCGCTGTCAAGCGTGGTGCATGGCCACTGAACGTGGCCCAGCTCACCCATTTTTTCATAGGTCGCGCCGTAGAACAGCGGGCATAAGCTGCGCATTTCATCCCAGATTTGCTGATTATCGCGGTAATGCATCGGATAACCCATCTGCGTCGCCAGCAGGCTGATGATCTCCCAGTCGCGCTTGACGTTACAGGTCGGTTCGATGGCTTTCTCAAAGCGCTGGAAGCCACGGTCGGCACAGGAGAAGACGCCACCATGTTCACCCCAGGAAGTCGCAGGTAAAATGACATCCGCCTTTTCCGCGGTTTTGGTCATGAAAATGTCCTGTACCACCACAAAGTCGAGCGCGGCAAAGCCTTTGCGCACCAGACCCAAATCTGCCTCGGTCTGAAGCGGGTCTTCGCCCATGATGTAATAGGCTTTAACCTTGCCTTCGAGCGCCAGATGCGGGATTTCGGTGATGCGGTAACCGATGTCGGTATCCATCTGATTGACGTCAATCCCCCAGGCATCGGCGAATTTCGCCCGCACGTTCGGGTCGGTAACCGACTGATAGCCGGGGAATTCATTCGGCAGCACACCCATGTCACAGGCACCCTGCACGTTATTTTGCCCGCGCACCGGGCCGACGCCAACGTTGGCCCGGCCGAGGTTGCCTGTCAGCAAGGCCAGCCCCGCCAGGCCTTTTACCACGTCAACGGCCTGGCCAAACTGCGTCACGCCCATGCCCCACATGATGGTGGCAGAAGGCGCTGCGGCGAAGGTGCGCATCGCCTGACGGATTTGCTGTGCGGACACGCCGGTCTGTTCCGCTACCGCTTCCGGGGCATAATCCGCGACATTTTTACGGTATTCCTCAAAGCCTTCGGTGTATTTCGCTACATAGTCGTGGTCATACAGATCTTCTTCGATCAGCACATGTGCAAAAGCATTGACCAGCGCCATATTACAGCCGTTTTTGATTTGCAGATGCTGATCGGCAATACGGGCGGTTTCAATGCGGCGTGGGTCGCAGACAATGATTTTTGCGCCTTTCTCTTTAGCCTTGATCACCCGGCGTGCGACGATCGGATGGGAATCTGCGCAGTTATAGCCGATCACCAGCAGACATTTTGAATTCTCGATATCGCCAATGGAATTACTCATCGCGCCGTTGCCGAGCGTCGCCTGTAAACCCGCCACGGACGGCCCGTGGCACACCCGGGCGCAGCAGTCGACGTTGTTGGTGCCAATCACCGCTCGGGCAAATTTTTGCATGACATAGTTAGTTTCATTGCCGGTTCCGCGCGAGGAACCGGTGGTCATGATGGCGCGCGGACCGTGTTTCTGTTTGATCTCCGTCAGGCGCTGTGCGGTGTAGCGAATGGCTTCATCCCAGCTGACGGCTTCGAACTTTCCGCCTTTGTGACGGCGGATCAGCGGCTGTGTCAGGCGCGGGGTCAGCAGTTTGGTGTCATTGAGAAAATCCCAGCCATAATAGCCTTTCAGACACAGTTCGCCCTGATTGGTAACGCCGTTCGCCGCTTCGGCGCGAATAATTTTTCCATTATCCACCACCAGATTCAATTTACATCCAGCGCCGCAGTAGGGGCAGACAGTCGTGACTTTTTTCATTGGAAGGTTTCCTTAATCCGGGGTTAAAACAGCAGCGGAGAAGTGTTGTCGAGCGCCGCGCGGCGACGTTTTTCTGCATTCATCTCCTGTAACTGGTTACGATCGATAGCGAACAGGGCGTTGGTCGGGCAGATAGACAGACAGGCCGGGCCTTCAGTCCGTCCATGGCACAGATCACATTTGTGCGCTTCGGCTTTATCCGAGGTAGCTGCCATCGCGGCGCCGTTCTGGCGGAAAATCGGTTTTGTCACCACTTCCATTGCGCCGTACGGGCAGGCAACAACGCAGGTTTTACACCCGATGCAGCGCTCCTGCAGCACCTGCACATGGTCGGATGAGCGAAGAATGGCGCCATTGGGGCAGACGTTGGCACAGGGTGCATCTTCACACTGTCGACACATCACCGGGGTACTGAGGTTGACACCTTTTATCACGTGCAGACGCGGTGCGAATGTCGCGGCGCTGAGCAGCGAGATATCCTGCGAGTCGTTATGCGCCATCACGCAGGCAATTTCACAGGTACGGCAGCCGATGCATTTTTTGGGATCGGCGATGATAAACCGGTTCATGATTAATTAGTCCCTAAGCCATTGGTTTTAGCTACTGGCTATACATAAAGCGTGCCAGTTCCTGCTTTTAATTTTTTCCATTAAATTCATTGGGTTAATTGGAAAGGTTGCGCCGCTGACGAAATTTTTCACTGATGTCATATTTGCGTCGTCACCGTATCGACAGTTATGTCGAAAAACTGAAAGGAGCGATCCCAGGACCAGCTTCAAGTCGCGGTAACAGCTGATGCAGGCGGCTGATCGCCTGTTCCACAGCGGTACTCATCGGGTAATAAAACGCGACGACGTCGGGCTGAATACCGACAAAGGTGATGTGCGGGATGTCCTCGCGCAGTTGCTGCATGAGAAAGGTCAGCGGCAGAGTGTGGGTGGTCATCAGGAACATGTCGGCGATATCTTCCTCGGCGATAATGCGCATTTCGCCGGGCGCCAGCCCCATGTCGGTAGCATCGACAATCACCAAAAGTTGTGGATGCAGTTCGCGCAAATAGCCAATGTCGTTTTCAGGTGCCGCGCCGCCGTCCACCACGGTCCAGCCGGGAAGTGGTTTTTCCGCGCACAGTTCAGCAAGACGCGGACCGGCGCCGTCGTCGCCCATCATGCTGTTGCCCACGCACAACAGCGCGTAGCGGGGAAGGTTCTCAGGGTAATCAGGCATCGTACCTCCTGACCATCAGGTACATGGCGGGGTCATTTTCAATTTGCGCCAGCAGGGCGATAAGCTGTTCGCTCCAGCCTTGCTGTTGCACCGTCATTTGCGGGTTTGCATCGCGCAACGCCAGTGCCAGCAAATGCGTGTGACTGCTGTCGATAGTAATCTCGCCAAATCGCTGAACACCCGCCAGTTTGCGGCGGGCTTCGCTGTTTTCGGGCAGACAGTCGATCCAGTGCAGATAGCCATCGAACGGGCATTCGAGGCGCGATTGCAGACAGTCGATCACCCCGAGGTGATGGCCGATAGCCAGGCTGTAATAAATCACTTCCTGCGCTTTCTGCGAGCAGCGTTTCTGGGCGCTTTTTTCATCGACAAACTTGCTGTTCAATGAATAGAAAATCACTTTGTTTTTGTCAGGCACATGACCAGCATAAAGCTGATGGCGCGCGTAGCGCTGGTCGTTAACGGAAGTCATCACAGACGCACCTCGCCTTGCAGCACCTGATGATAGATATGTTGCAGATTGCCGATGATTTCGCTCAGGCGCAGATCACCCTGTTCAGCCAGATAGGCCGATACACGTTGTTCTACCGGCTGTAATCCGGGGGCAGCGACGATTTTCATAAACTGATCGGCAATCTGGCGGCCATAGCGGTAACCGGCCATGCGGCGCGCTTCGCGATCCAGCAGCACGCGTAACGGTTGCGGCAAGTCCGGATGCAATAAAGCAGCCGGTTCTGCGGCAGCTTCGTCATGCTGCTGTCCTTTGATTTTTTGATCCAGTAAACCCAGCGCCATTGCAAATCCATAAATGGTCGCCGCCGGTGTCGGCGGGCAGCCGGGGATATATACGTCCACCGGCACGATTTTGTCGGTGCCGCCCCAGACGCAATAAAGGTCGTGGAAAATGCCGCCGCTGTTGCCGCATGCGCCGTAAGAAATGCAGATTTTCGGATCCGGTGCCGAATTCCAGGCGCGCAAAGCGGGCATACGCATTGCGCGGGTGACCGCACCGGTGAACAGCAAAATGTCAGCGTGGCGCGGCGATGGGACGATTTTGATACCAAAGCGTTCAGCGTCAAACAGGGGTGAAATGGCGGCAAAAATCTCAATCTCACAGCCGTTGCAGCCACCGCAGTCCACGCGGTAAACATAGGCGGAACGGCGGATGCTGTTCAGCAGGGTGGATTTCAGTCTGGCGATACTTTCATCCAGTGTAACAGGTACCGGCAGTCCCTTTTCGTCACGCGGCGCAATCGGGTTATAACTCATCAGCGAATCTCCGTAGTCATAAGGCGGCCAATATCAATGCGGTCGCTGGGAGAAAGACCGTGCATTTTTTTGCACGCCGGACAGGTCTCATACTGCACACGACGTTCGCTAATCTGCAGGTCGCTCAGCGCGGCGTTTTCCTGTAACAGGCTGAGTGCAAAGTCGATTTCCTTTTGCACGGCATAAGGTTTGCCGCATTTCCGGCAAGGGCAGACCGGGAAATCCGCGGTCTCAAACAGGTCTTCTTTGCGCCAGACCGCCAGCTCGAACTCCTGCGACAATGTGATCGCTGCCGTCGGGCAGACTTCCTCGCAGCGGGCGCAGAAAATGCAGCGTCCTAAAAACAGCTGCCAGCGGATCGTTTTGGTGTCGTCTGACGTAGTCATAGTCAGCGCGTTAGACGGACAGGCGTTAGCACAGGCGCCGCAGGCGATGCACTGCTGCGCGATATAGTGCGGTTTGCCGCGAAAGTTGGGTGCTAAATCCAGCGGCTTGAAGGGGTAGCCCAACGTTGCCGTGCCGGTTTTGAGCACTTTTTTGATCAGTTTCAGCATGATTTGAACGGCTCCTTAAAGCGGCGAATTTTTACGTTCGATGCCGTAACGTTCGATCTCTTTGTAAGGCACGACGATGGACGTTTTCTTGCGCACATCAACCACCGTCATGCGGTCGGTGCAGGAATAGCAAGGGTCGAGACTGCCGATAATCAGCGGGGCGTCGGAAACGGTATTGCCGCGCAGCATGTAGCGCAGCGTCGGCCAGTTGGCGTAGGTCGCCGCACGGCAGCGCCAGCGGAACAGCTTCTGATTGTTGCCGGTCATGCTCCAGTGAATGTCGTCGCCGCGTGGCGCTTCGGCAAAACCGAGCGCGAAACGGTGCGGAATATAGTTAAAGCCTTCCACCGCCAGCGGGCCGCCCGGCAGGTTTTGCAGGCCAGACTCGATCATATTCAGGGAGTTAAAGACTTCGTGAATGCGCACTTTCAGGCGGGAATAAACGTCGTTACCGGTTTCGCTGAACAGTTCAAACGGCAGTCTGGCGTAACCGGCGTAGGGATGATCCTGTCGCATATCACGACGGTGACCGCTGCCGCGCACCATCGGGCCGACGTTGCTGAAATCGCGCGCCACCTGAGGATCCAGAATGCCGACGCCGATGCTGCGCTGTTCCGTATTTGGCGTGCTGAGCAGAATATCCACCAGCTCGTTCAGGTCGCGACGCATAACGCCTGCCAGCGCAAGGGTGGCAATCATATCGTCTTTTAATATGTCGCGACGGATGCCGCCGATCAGGTTCATCCCGTAGGTTTTGCGTGCACCGGTCAGGATTTCCGCCATTTTCATCGACTGTTCGCGGATGCGGAAAAACTGCATGAAACCGGAATCAAATCCGACAAAGTGGCAGGCCAGCCCGAGGTTCAGCAGATGGCTGTGCAGACGTTCCACTTCCAGCAAAATGGAGCGGATCATCTGTGCGCGTTCCGGCACCAAAATCCCCATCGCGTTTTCGACCGACGAGGTATAAGCCACGCTATGCGTGAAACCGCAAATGCCGCACACGCGGTCAGACAAAAACGTCACTTCGTTATATCCCATACGGGTTTCGGCCAGTTTTTCCATGCCGCGATGCACGTAGAACAATCGATAGTCGGCGTCGATAATGTCTTCGCCATCAACGAACAGACGAAAGTGACCCGGTTCGTCAGAAGTGACGTGCAGCGGACCAATGGGCACGATTTTGCTGCCTTCTTTGGCCTCAGAAATAAACGGATAGGTTTCTTCATCCGTGGTCGGTGCCGGGCGCTGACGGTAATCCATTGCGTCTTTGCGCAGCGGATACAGGTCATCAGGCCAGTCATCCGGCAGCACCAGACGGCGTTCGTCCGGCAATCCGATCGGGCGCAGGCCGTACATATCCCGCACTTCACGTTCGCCCCAGACGGCTGCCGGCACGCGCGGAGTTACCGACGGAAACTCCAGCGATACCGGATCCACTTCGGCGCGCACGGTAATCCAGCATTTCACGCCTTTTTCCATCGACAGCACGTAATACAGCGCGTAATTACCACACAGCGTGCGTTCATCATTGCCGAACAACACGGAAAGCCAGCCGCCCTGCTGGTAATAAAGCCATTCGACCACTTCCGGCAGCCAGTTCAGACGGATGGTTACGGTCGCCTGTGTATCGGTCTGCCATTCACTGCCCAGAATCGCCGACGGAAACTGTTTTTCCAGCGCGGCCAGATACGCGTTGCCGACCGGGTTTTGATTTAAAGCGCTATTGAACTCACTCATTGCAAAGCCTCTTTCCGCCGCAGCGGAACAAAATGTCAGGTCAGCCAGCGACCAGCCAGGAAACCAGCGCCAGAAACGCCAGACCAAATCCCGCCCAGGTGGTGCGGGAGGTTTTAAGAAAGCGCAGACGCGCGACGCTGTTCTCGATAAGCGCGACCATCAACACGGCGATCAGCAGTTTTAGCAGACAGACCACAACGGCAGTCAGCAACGCCAGCGGTGTCAGGTTTTCCACCAACCCGAACGGGAAGAACAGACCGAGGAACAACTGCAACACCACCAGCTGTTTCAGGCTGATGCCGATTTTCAGCATCCCTAACGCCGCGCCGGAGTATTCGGTCAGCGGACCTTCCTGTAACTCCTGCTCGGCTTCGGCCATATCAAACGGCAACTTGCCCATTTCGATATAGGTGGCGAACGCACAAGCCAGACCGGCCAGCGTCAGAGTTAAGGAAGAGGACAGCGGCCAATGCAGAATGCGGGCAGCAATCGCGCCAAGTGTCGTGGAACCGGCGACCAGCGCTGCCACCCACAGACCGAGCAGCAGAATCGGCTCCACCAGAACGCCGAGTACCGCTTCGCGGCTGGCGCCAATGCCGGTGAAAGTGCTGCCGGTATCGAGTCCGGCGATGGCAAACACAAAACGCACCACGGCAAACAGATAAATCACGGTGATCAGGTCACCCGCCGCGCCCATCGGTGACATCAGCGTCACCATTGGCAGGGCGGTGGCGATGACAAGTAAACCGCCGGTCAGCAGATACGGCATACTGCGAAATGCCATGCCTGCTGCTGCGGGCGCGACGCTCTGACGCTGAAGCAATTTGGCGATGTCACGGTATTCCTGTAATACGCCAGGCCCGCGCCGGTTGTGCATTCGCGCACGCATCACGCGGCTGAAACCGGCAAACAAAGGAGCAACAGCCAGCAATGTCACCGCCTGAATTAGCGCCAGCGGCCACAGCGAACCGGCCAGCAGGGAAGGAAAGTTCATAGTCAGTTCCTCAGGCAAAAGCCACGACCAGTAATACGGCCAGTTCGATGAGCGCCAGACGACGGCAGAACGCCCCCAGCCAGCCACGGTGCAGGGCTGCAACCAGTGACGCCGGTGTCGCATGGCTGCGCAGACGGTAAAGCGGAGCAAACATCACGCGCAGCGGCTGGGCGAAACCGGTCGCCGTCACCACCATGTCGGCGGAGTGCGCGTAACCACAGGCCCAGGCATCGCCTCGTGAACGATTTGGCAGCCGCGCGCCGCGCAGAACTGCGGCGATAAGCCACGGCACTAACGGCATTCCCAGCAGCAAAATGGCCACCATCGGGGCAGACACCGCGGACGTCGGCGAGAATGCCACGCCATGCTGAGCAGCCAGCAGAACCGGCGTGTTCAGTACGGCCGCAGCGACAGCAGAGAATTGCGGAATAATCCACGGGGAAGCCACGCCGGAAATCACGCACAACAGCGCCAGTAACACCGTGCTGAACGTCATAGCGGGTGGTGCCGGTGTGGCGTCTGCTGCGCTCTGACTGCGCGGTGTACCGAGGAAAGTCACGCCAAAAACTTTGGCAATACACATCAGCGCCAGCGCGCCGGTCAGTGCCAGACCGACCGCCAGCAGCGGCCCGATCAGGCGGGCGATAAAGACGTGGCTGCTGCTCAACTGGAACAGGGACTGATACAGCAGCCATTCACTGGCGAAACCGTTTAACGGCGGCAGCGCGGCCATCGACATCAGCGCAATCAGCATGGCACCCGCCGTCCATGGCATCAGACGGGCAATGCCGCCGAGTTTTTCCATATCTTTAATGCCGGTCTGCATTTCAATTTGACCGGCTCCGAGAAACAGCGCTGTTTTAAACAGGCCGTGATTGAACAGATGGAACAGACCCGCCAGCAGCGCGAGTGACGCCAGAACCGGCAAATTCAGTGCCACGCCGGTCATTGCGCCACCAACACCGAGCAAAATAATCCCGATATTTTCCAGCGTGTGATAGGCCAGCAGGCGGCGGATATCATGCTCCATCAGCGCATACAGCCCACCGATAAATGCGGTCAGGACAGCCAGAAGCAATACCATCAGGCCCCACCAGAGTGGCGGTGCGCCCAGCAGATCCAGGCCGACTTTTACGATGCCGATAATGCCGACTTTCATCAGCGCAGAAGAGAACAGGGCGGCGGCGTGAGCGGGCGCGCTGGAATGCGACTGAGGCACCCAGGCGTGCAGCGGGATAATCCCGGCGTACAGCCCGAAGCCGGCCAGCGCCAGCAGGAAGGCCGCCGATTTAATGCCCGGCGTTAACGCCGCATGGCGCAGCACCTCAAAATTGACGCTGCCGCTGGCGTGATGCAGCAGGGCGAAGGCCAGGATCAGACACAGTGTACCGAGGCGGCCGGATAAAAACTGATTCAGACCGGCACGGCGGCTTTTCTCATCGTCGGCCTGAACAATCATGAAATAGGCGCACAGGGCAGCTATTTCCATCATCAGGATCATGGCTGGCGCATCGGTAGCGATCGCGGCGGCAGTCAGCGCAGCCAGCATCAGGTTGCACAACAAACCGCTTCGCGCACACGACCGCCGATCGGCCTTCTCCAGCCAGGCGCAGGCATACAGGCTGCAGCACAAAGCCGTAATTGACATGGTCAGCAACAGCAGCGCATTCAGCGAACTAAAGCTGGCGCGATAAGGCAACAGCGGCAACGTCATCGTCAGCGGTGTGTCAGCGTTCAGCATCTGAAGCGCGGCAACCAGCAGCGCAGTGGAGGCCACCATACCGCCCACACCGGAAATCAGGCTGCTGATTTTTGCTGCACCGGCCAGTAACCCACCAACAGTCCCGCTACAGACCCACACCAGCAGCGCCAGCGTAATCAGGAAGGCTGGCTGCAAAACGAACAGTGCCGTCATGATCTGACCTCCGTGTCAGGTGCACCCAGAGAAATCATTCCGCCCGGTGAGATGTTCATGGCATTGAGGCGTTTTTGCTGACTGGCGTGTTCAGCCACGCTGGCAGTGACCAGCATGATGGCCTGAGTCGGGCAGGTTTTAACGCAGGCCGGACCTTCCGGGCTGAAGCTGCATAAATCGCATTTCACCGCGACCGCACGCACGCCCGGAATGCAGTCGATCAAGGGACTGATGGCGCGCGGCGGCAGTGGTGCCGGCAGCGCTTTTGCGCTATTGCAGTGGGCGGGGATAGCCAGCGGCGTGCTGCCGGAAAAGGTAATCGCCCCGAACGGACAGGCGATACCGCACAGCTTGCAGCTCACACACAGACTCTCATTAAGATGGATGGCGTTGTTTTCGCGGGTGATGGCTTTCACCGGACAAACCTGCGCGCACGGCGCGTCTTCACACTGATGACACATCACTGGCACTGAATCCAGGCGGTTACGTATGACCTGCAAACGCGGTGCAGATTGTAAACCGTGACGCAGATGCTCCTGAGAACAGGTGGCCATACAGGTATTACAGCCGATACAACGTTTCGGGTCGGCTATCACATATTGATTCATGGCTGTATTAGTGCGCATGAACTCTCCTCGGGCTATTCGTCAAATATGACGAAGTCGTCACGTAAATTGACATTTCGACATTTATGTCGGAATTAATCCGCGCCTCAGCGGCAATAAAAACGATGCGGGCTGGCCGGTGAATAAGCGGGATCATTGGCGGGTAAGTAATTTTTCCAGTGCAGGGTAAACCGGCTGATTGGTTTCCAGTGAATGAAACAGGCAGTCATAAATAGCCGATATCTTATTGAGGTAGTGCTCCAGCACCGCACGCTTATCTTTTATATCTACCGTGCTGTCTACCCATCCCTGCTCGTTCAGTGTTGCGTGGGAAAAGGTGCGGAAATCAGGCTGTTCATCACCGTGCGCCATGTTAAGACTGTAAACGAGTTCCTGACTGTAAAAATCGTCGCTGAGATGAATGCTGATGATGAAATGGTTAAATAACGTGAAGCGGAGATCCTGCTCTTCACCGTAGATGAATGCATGATTTATCTGGACATTTAGCTGGGTTATCGCCTGTGTCAGGCTGTTCTGATAGGTTCGCCAGTGTGATTTCAGATGACTGTTCTTGCTGGCAATATAATCCGCTTTGCTGGTCAGTTCGCTCAGTGTACTCATAGTTATTACCCGTTAAAAAGTATTGCGCATAGGCTTTGTATTTTTCTGGATGCCGAAGTGACGACGACATACGGTGTATAAGACTCTGCTAGCATAAAACGGGCCAGTATCGTTTTGTATTGACTAACTGAATAACTATTAACAACTTAATCGCATTATTACGGCAAGTTTTTCCGGGCTGAAAAGAAGGCAGATATGTCGATGGCGACTATTTTCGACATTTCTGACGGAAAAGGTCGCGCATATTTCAATCCGAAAGGATGTTCTTCATCTGCCATTTAATAAAGCTGGCATCAATGTTGCTTGTTGTTTTTACATTCACGTTTAATTCAGCTGCCGCCGGAGAAAGAATATGCATGAAATTACGCTGTGTCTGAATGCTGTCGAAATAATGCAGCAGGTGGGGCGGAAAAATAATGCCAGAAGAATTATTGCGGTGTGGATGGAAATAGGGGCGCTTTCCTGTGTGGAACCGGAAGCGGTGCAATTTTGCTTTGCCCTGGTCTGCCGCGAAACGCTCGCTGAGGGCGCTATTCTGCATCTTGAAAAACCCGTCGCCACCCACTGGTGTGATGCCTGTCAGCAGATGATCACTTTAATCAGTCCAGGCGTATCGCTGTGTCCGCACTGCGCTGGACGTCAGGTACGGGTCATTGCCGATAGCGGCATGAAAATTAAACGCATCGAAATTGAATAACAGACACTCAATGTGTCCCGGGAGAAGGTTATGTGCAGTATCTGTGGATGTGCCAGTAGCGAGCAGCGAATTGAAGGGACAAGCAGCGGCGATCATCATTTCCACCCTCATTCATCGGAAAATTGCGACAGGCTGCCATTTGCGTCACGCCGGCTGGTGGACATCGAAATGGACGTTCTGGCGAAGAATAACCATATTGCCAGCCACAACCGTGAACATTTTGCCGCTGCGGGCATTCTGGCACTCAATCTGGTTTCCAGTCCCGGCTCAGGTAAAACCACCTTGCTGACCCGCACCCTGACCCAGCTGGCATCCGGGGTGGAGTGTGCGGTAATTGAAGGAGACCAGCAGACAACCCGCGACGCCGACAGAATCCGCGCGACCGGTGTGGCAGCCATTCAGGTAAATACCGGAAAAGGATGCCATCTGGATGCGCAAATGGTTCACGATGCGCTGCATCAGTTGTCGCCCGCTAAAAACAGCCTGCTGTTTATTGAGAATGTCGGCAATCTGGTCTGTCCGGCCAGTTTTGATCTTGGCGAGCGACACAAAATAGCGGTGCTTTCGGTGACCGAAGGCGAAGACAAACCGCTGAAATACCCCGATATGTTTGCTGCCTCCGGGCTAATGATCCTCAATAAAATTGATCTGCTGCCATACGTCAGCTTTGACGTCGACGCCTGTATCGCCCATGCGCGACAGGTCAATCCCCGGATTGAGGTAATTGCTCTGTCAGCCACCACCGGCGCCGGGATGGAGCAGTGGCTTGCCTGGCTGGAGCAGCAGCGATGTGCATAGGCATTCCGGGACAAATCGTTGCGCTGTATGAGAAGCAGGGTGATCACGCGTGGGCCGAGGTCTGCGGTCTGCGCCGTGAAGTCAACATTGCGCTGGTCTGTGAAGATGAACCTGCAGCGCTGGTCGGTTGCTGGGTGTTAATCCATGTCGGGTTCGCCTTAAGCCGACTGGATGAGCGCGAAGCCCGGCAAACCCTGGCCGCACTGCATGCGATGGGCGAAGTGGAAACCGATGTTGCTCTTTTCCTGCGCGGAGGAGAGGAAAGATAATGCGTTTTGTTGATGAGTTCCGGGATCCGCAACTGGCGAAAACGCTGCTTGAACAGTTGCACCAGCGGGCGGGATTACTGCCGTATACCGCCGACAAACCGCTGCAGATTATGGAAGTCTGTGGTGGTCATACCCACGCAATTTTCAAATTCGGTCTGGACAAACTGCTGCCGCCCCAGCTGGAGTTTATCCACGGACCGGGCTGCCCGGTCTGTGTCTTGCCGATGGGGCGCATCGATGCCTGTTGTGAGATTGCCGCACATCCTGAGGTGATTTTTTGTACCTTTGGTGATGCGCTGCGCGTGCCGGGGCAGCACGGATCTCTGGCGCAGGCGCGTGAACGGGGCGCGGATATACGGGTGGTCTATTCACCGCTGGATGGGCTGAGACTGGCACGTGAGAACCCGGCGCGGCAGGTAGTATTTTTTGCCCTCGGCTTTGAAACCACGCAGCCAGTGACTGCCGTGACGCTGCAACAGGCGCGGCGTGAACGGCTGACCAATTTCAGCATCTTCTGTCAGCACATCAGTCTGATGCCCACCCTGCGCAGCCTGCTCTCACAGGATGATGTGCGGATTGATGCCTTTCTGGCTCCCGGCCACGTCAGCATGATTACTGGCGCCGCACCTTATCATTTTATTAATCAGGAATTTGGCAAACCGCTGGTGATCAGCGGCTTTGAACCTCTCGATATGCTGCAAAGCGTGCTGATGCTGGTGAAACAGGTTTGCGAGGCGTCGTGTAAAACGGAAAACCAGTACCGCCGTGTCGTGCCAGAGCAGGGTAACCTGCTGGCTCAGAAAGCGATGCGAGAGGTGTTTACGCTGACTGGCAGTAGTGAGTGGCGCGGACTGGGGATGATTGAACGCTCAGGTATTTCTCTGACATCTGCCTATGCGACGTTTGATGCAGAGCATAGGTTCAGCCCGCAGGCGCAGCCGGTAGCGGACGATCCCCGTTCCCGCTGCGGTGAGGTACTGACCGGGCGCTGTAAACCGCATCAATGCCCGCTGTTTGGCACTGGCTGTACGCCGCACAATGCCTTCGGCGCGCTGATGGTCTCCTCTGAAGGGGCGTGTGCGGCATGGTTTCAGTACCGGCATCGGGAGGCAGCTATTGCCAGCCTGCCACAGCATAAACAACAACAGAAGGTCAGTCAGGATGAATGAGGCTAAAGACGTCGTTACCATGGCGCATGGCAGCGGGGGACGCGCGATGCAGCAGCTTATCGAGCAGTTGTTTCTCCGCGCCTTCGACAACCGCTGGCTCAATCAACGGGAAGATGGCGCGCAGTTGTCGCTTGCCAGTCTGAGTGCTCAGGGTGACCGGCTGGCGTTTACCACTGACAGCTACGTGATCGATCCGGTTTTTTTCCCCGGCGGTAACATCGGCAAGCTGGCGGTATGTGGAACGGCTAACGATCTGGCGGTCAGCGGTGCGACACCTGGCTGGCTCTCGTGCGGCTTTATTCTGGAAGAGGGTTTTCCCCTGGTTGAGTTACAGAAGATAGTCAGCCTGATGGCGCAGACTGCGCGCGATGCCGGCATGGCGATTGTGACCGGCGATACTAAAGTGGTGCAACGTGGCGCAGCCGATAAAATTTTTATTAATACCGCCGGGATAGGCGTCATCCCGGGCACCGTCAACTGGTCCGCCCGCGCAATAAAAGCGGGCGATAAAGTAATCGTCAGCGGTACGCTCGGCGATCACGGTGCGGCGATCCTTAACCTGCGTGAAAAGCTGGGCATGGATCTGGGCGTGGAGAGTGACTGCGCGGTGCTGGCGCCGATGATTGCGCCGCTGCGATCGCTGGTGGGTATCCATGCTTTACGTGATGCCACCCGCGGTGGCGTGAATGCCATTTTGCATGAGTTCAGTGCGGCCAGTGGATTGGGCATCTGCATCGACGAGCAAGCGTTGCCGGTTAAACCCGCGGTGCGAGGCCTTTGTGAACTACTGGGGCTGGAACCGCTGAACTTCGCCAATGAAGGCAAGGTGGTGGTGGTAGTCGCTGCGCATGCTGAAGAGGCGGTGCTTGCGCTGATGCGCAACCATCCACTGGGGGGAGATGCCACAACCATTGGCGACGTGACGCAGGACCCTCAGGTCTGTCTGCGCGGCACACTGGGCGTGACACGGCAGCTCACGTTGCCGCATGCGGAACCCTTACCTCGCATTTGTTGATCTCATCAGGGCGATGACGAAATTGACAGGCGTAAACTTCTACTGCGGTCGGCCGCTCAAATGAGCAAAATTTTCAGGCAACTTTATCCAGAGCTAATGCTATGCAGAGTGCAACCATGAGCAGCATGAAACACCAGGGATTACTGGAACTGACGCGCACCTTACTGGTGCAACAGACCATGACGTCACTGCTTGAAACCCTGACGCAGATGATCCAGACCGCCGGTATTGCGGAGAGTGTAACGCTGGTACTGTTCGCCAGTAACAGTGAACGCGTCAGTTTTTATGGTCTCGATTCGCATCATCAGGGGGTCAGTTACCAGGATGAAACGTTACTGGCAACCGGCCCGGTGCATGCGCTGCTGCACAATCCGGACACGCAGGTCTGGCGCAGTGACGCGTTGCATCGTCGCTATCCGCAACTGGCGGCACTGAACCTCTATCCACCCTTTAACCACTATTGTCTGGTCCCTCTACTGGGATCGGAGGGGGTGCTGGGCGGCTGTGAGTTTACCCGCCTGCAGGCGACGCCGTTCAGTGAAGAGGACAAAAGCGGCCTGTCTGAGCTTTGCACCCTGGCGGCGATTGCGGTCGAACAAATTCAGTTACGTGAAAACGCGCTCCACCAGCAATCCCTGCTGCGCCACGAGCGCGATGACTTTCGTATTCTGGTCGATATCACCAATGCTGTGCTGTCAAAATTAGATCTCGACGAACTGACCGGCGAAATTGCCAAAACCATTCACCATTTCTTTCATATCAATGCCATCAGTATTGTGTTGTGTGATGCCGATAAGGAGAGCGCAGAGGCGAGTGTCTATGCCACGCATTACGTCCAGAGCCATGTTGCCGAACGCGAGCAATCGCGTATAGCGCTGGCAGGTACGCTGGAACAGCAGGTGATGAAAAGCGGTGAAATGCTGCTGACCAGCGAGCAACCGGATGACAAAAAGGAGGGGAGTAACAGTAAGCTGTTTCATCTGCTGTGGCGTGAACAGAGTAAAACGCTGTGTGTGCTGCCCCTGCGCTTCGGCCACAAAACGCTGGGAGTATTAAAGCTGGCGCGTTGTCTGCCGGATAACTTTAATTCAACCAACCTGCGGGTATTGCAGCAGATCGCCGAACGTATCGCCATCGCGGTGGATAATGCGCTGGCCTATCAGGAAATCAAAAGCCTGAAAGAAAAGTTACAGCATGAAAATCTCTATCTGACCGAGCAGATTAACAACCATCACGCTGATTTTACTGACATTGTTGGGCGCAGTCCGGGTATGTCTTCCGTGCTGAAACAGGTAGAGATTGTGGCAAAAAGTGACTGCTCGGTACTGATCCTGGGAGAAACCGGAACCGGTAAGGAGCTGATTGCACGCGCAATTCATAATCTTGGCGATCGTCGCGATCGACGGATGGTAAAAATGAACTGTGCAGCGATGCCTGCCGGGCTGATAGAAAGCGACCTGTTTGGTCACGAAAAAGGTGCCTTTACGGGCGCAACGGCGCAAAGAATGGGGCGCTTTGAGCTGGCCGATCAGGGAACCTTATTTCTTGATGAAGTCGGTGAGATCCCACTGGAACTGCAACCTAAACTGCTGCGTATTTTGCAGGAGCAGGAGTTCGAGCGGGTAGGCGGTAACAAGCTGATTTCTGTCAACGTGCGGATGATCGCCGCCACTAACCGTGACCTGAAACAGATGGTCGCTGATAAAGAATTTCGCAGTGATCTCTATTACCGGCTTAACGTGTTCCCGATTGTGATCCCGCCTCTACGCGAGCGCCCGGAGGATATTCCGCAACTGGTAAAATTCCTCACCGGTAAAATTGCCAAACGGATGAAGCGCACTATCGACAGTATTCCTGCAGAAACGTTGCGTGTGCTGAGTCGTATGCCCTGGCCGGGAAATGTGCGTGAACTGGAAAATGTGATTGAGCGGGCAGTGTTGCTGACGCGCGGGACCGTACTGGAGATGCAGCCGGACGAATTAAATTATCCATTCCCCCTCTCTGCGGCAAGGATCGCGGTAAGCGCGCCACCGCTCGCATCATCCTCTTCATTGCATGAAGAGGATGAACGCCAGCACATTATTGACGTGCTGAAAGAAACCAACGGCGTAGTCGCGGGGCCACGGGGTGCCGCAGTCCGTCTTGGACTGAAACGTACCACGTTATTGTCCAGAATGAAAAAAATGGGAATCGAGGTGAACCCCTGACGGGTTAAATTCTTTACGGATTAAACGGTCCTATCAGCCCTTTTCCGAAGTCAATCATCGGTCAACCCTGGCGTTTCATAAAACGTGGCGGCAGGGCGTTTTAGCTGTGCTTATCCGTTTAGTGCAGGCTGAAAGCGCCACCGAACCGAGAAAAATGCGGCGGGAATCACAAATCTGCAACAGCATATCGTTGTTGTTGAAGTGGGGAACTGACCGATGTTCTTCATACGTCGGGTTAATCACTAACCCACTGATTTATATAAATTCCCTCTGGCCTCGCGCAAAAATTAAATTGTGATGAACCTCACAAATAAATCCTGATTTACCTGACTGTCAATATTCCCGCCCAAAAAATACCGCTCGTAACTGTGATCTCCTCTGCAAATAGCAACCCCACTTACCGGAAGAATGGCCCTCAGCAGATTAAGTCCGCGAGGTGAGGGAAATGCGAATTGGAATGGTGATCAGTGGCGGTGATGTGACCGGCATTAATAATTTTGTCTTTCAGTTAGGGAGACTGGCGCAGGCGGAGATGGTGATATTTGACGGCGGCATTCCCGGCCTGCTGGCAAATAACCATCGTGACATCAGCCAGCGTGACCTGCTCGACTTTTCCATCGCCCCGATTCCGGTTATGCAATCGGGACGCACGCAAAAGAAACTGGTGCGCAGCGAATATGAATGTATTGCCCGCCAGCTGAAAAGCGCCCGGATTGACGTATTAATCATGGCGGGCGGTGACGGGTCGCTGCAATTTCTCCATACCCTGTCGGAGTCTGGCGTGAATTGTTTCGGCGTCGGCATGACTATCGATAATGATGTCTTCGGCAGTGATTATACCCTGGGTTTTTCCACCGCCTGCGAACAGGTATTAAAAGAGGTCGCGAAACTTCGCAATACCGGGCGCGCCTTACCAGGCCGGGTATTTATGCTGGAGTTACTCGGCGGCTACTGCGGCGAATTAACCCTGCAGTCGGCGATTAAATCCAATGCGGACATTGCGCTAATTCCGGAGTGCCAGATCCCGCTGCCACAACTGGCGCAGCGCATCACCCAGCGGCTGGCAGAGCAGAACAGCGTGATCATTCTCTGTTCAGAAGGCTACACCCGCGAATATTCGCCCGGTTTTCAGGGGGCTATCGACACCTTAATCAAACAGCTTGAGCCACTTATCGGCGTGCGCGTCCGTAAAACTATCCTCGGTTACGGGCTGCGGAATGGTGATCCCACCTGCGAAGAGATTTATCAGGGCACCATTATGGCCAGTGAAGTAGTGCGTTGTATTCAGTCAGGTATGCGGAATAAAGCGGTCATTATCAATGGCAGCAATAAACCGATTCCGATTGATTTAATAAGCATGCAAAAACGCCTGGTCGATATTGACGGGCACCATTACAAACTCGCTAAACAACTCCATATATTGTGAGGAAAAACCATGCTGAAAATATTATGTGTCTGTGGATGTGGCTTAGGATCCAGTTTTGCGATTGAGATGAGCGCAAAAGCGGTTTTAAAAAAACTGGAGATTGAGGCCGATATCGACCACACCACCATTTCAGAAGCGAATGCCTTTAAGTCGGATATGATTCTGACGCAAAAAGCCTTTGCGGATGTGTTAAATGCTGACGCCAGTCCGGAACAGATTAAGCGGGTCATTATTCTTAACCGGCTCACCGATAAAGCGGAAATAGAGCAGAAGATCCTGGCTTTTTTAAAAGAACGCAACGTAAAGGTCGCCGCCCATGAATAGTCTGATCGACTTCCTGGTAAAAGATCTGCTGGGGCAGGCGTCGATTCTGATCGCTTTTATTGCCCTGATCGGTCTGCTGCTGCAAAAGAAATCCGCAGGCAAGGTGGTGGAAGGCACCTTTAAAACCCTGCTCGGTTTTTTAATTATGATGGCGGGTATCAATATTATTGTGGGAACCCTGACGTTCCTCAATACCATTTTTACCCACGGCTTTGGCATGCGCGGCTATATCACCGACGTCGCCGCCATTGCCGGGCTGGCTAACCGTGAGCTGGGATCTGAAGTCGCTCTGACGCTACTGGTGATCTTTATCGTCAATATCATCATCGCGCGACTGACGCCCTTTAAGTACATCTTCCTGACCGGCCAGGCCCTGCTGTGGATGGCAACGATTGGCGCAGTCATCGGCTACAAAGCGGGGCTGACCGGTCTGCCGCTTATCCTGACCGGCGGCATCTTTGGCGGGATCATGGCCGTGGTGATGCCTGCGCTGGCGCAGCCGGTGGTACGACGCATTACCGATTCGGACGACGTTGCCCTGGGTCACTTCTGCACCATTGGTTATCTGGTCACGGCGGCGGTCGCCAAAGTGGTCGGCAAAGGATCGCGATCCACCGAAGATCTGAAGCTGCCCGATAACTTCAAGTTTCTGCAGGATACCTATCTGTCGATGGCGCTGGTGATGGTGCCGATGTACCTGATCCCCGCCGTGGCGGCTGGTCCGGCGTTCATCGCCCAGTACAGCAACGGCATGAACTACCTGATGTACGCCTTTATGCAGTCGATTCAGTTTGTGGCCGGGGTCTTCGTGCTCTACAGCGGCGTCCGCCTGCTGCTTAACGAGCTGGTGCCCGCCTTCCGTGGTATCGCTATGCGTGTCGTGCCGGATGCCAAACCGGCGCTGGACTGCCCGGTGATGTTTCCCTATGCCCCGAACGCGGTGATTGTTGGCTTTCTCGCCACCACGCTCGGCTCAATTGTCGGCATGCTCGTCTTCC